>JABAHQ010001095.1_pt1 | contig 257164 bp, 316 predicted proteins | sample 7062091 | NCBI WGS metagenome assembly JABAHQ01 (sample SAMN14534359, study PRJNA622989) | marine sediment metagenome | biome: marine biome [ENVO:00000428]; feature: marine pelagic biome [ENVO:01000023]; material: deep marine sediment [ENVO:00002113] | place: India: Gulf of Kutch | collected...
GTCCGCGCAGCCGCAGGACTGCTCGTACTCGTTGTCCTGCATGACCTTGCGGCCGAACTCGTCCTTCGTCGCTTCTTGGGTACGTTGAATCTTCTGGTATCCGCGGCCGTAGCAGCGCTTGCAGGATTTGTTTGCGTACTTGGCCACCTCCCGAACGCCAATGCGCCGAGGGTTGCCGGAGATCTGGAACCCGCAGGTCTCCACAGATAGCGGACCAAAGGTGATACCGACTCGGTCGTCGTAGGTGGAACCCTCGGGAGCTTCCTCTTCGAGGAGCGGCCGTACCTTCCGGCTCTTGTGCAGCTCGGCACCTACAGACATCAACATCTTTTCGGGCCAGTGGATGGAGCCTTTCATCAACATCTCGACCGACAGCTCGGTGGGATCTTCGCGCTCTTTCTGCGTCTCGTAATTCTTCGTCTTCGTCTGCGGGCTTCTGGAGCGCAGAGCTTCCTTGCGCCGCTTCGCTCGGCGGGCGCGTTTGAGTTGCATCCTCTTCTGTCGGTTCTTGTCCTTGCCCATGCTGGTCTCTTTACAGGCTACGCTGCGGCTTGAAACGACTCCTCATAGATGCGCTCGTACTCGGCATCGGTGTAGTCCCACTTCTGCAACCCGCCCCAGGTGAGACCGAACTCGAAATCCACCTCGATGGAGCAGTTGAAATCCACGTCCCAGACGTTCTGCATCAGATCCATGGTGTCGGTGGTGAAACACTTCTCGGCGACCTCCAGGGATTCACGGAGATCTGACACCGGCACTTGGTAGACGCAGGAGTCGTGGACGACGTTCTGGATGAGCCACCGGTCCTTGCCGTGATCTTCGATCCAGTCGAGGAAGAGGCCGGCACCTAGGTGAGCACCGTCCGACGATGCCGCTTGGATGGGAGAGTTCATCGCCTGGCGGCGACACTCACCGATGATCTTCCGCTCGTCCTTGCTCATGCGCCAGTAGTCCTTGTGCTCCAGCATGAACGCAGGGAAGCGACGGCGACGGCCGAGAGGGCTCTCAACGAACCAATGCTTGCGGGCAACGTCCGGCAGTCCGTGGAGATAGTCTCGCCCGACCGGGAACTTGTTGCCGAACTGCTCGACCAGCTCCTCGGTCTCCTCGATGGTCTTCTTGATCTGCGCAGCGATGGCTGCTGGACCACGGCCGAACATCCATCCAAAGACGATTGATTTGGCTGCCGTCCGCTTGATCTTGTCTACCTCTGTAACAGGAACGCCGTACATCAGCGAAGCGGTCTGACGGTGGAGATCCCCCTCGAACTCAGCGCGTTGCTTGTTCTCCGGCAGAGGGTTGATGCGGTACTCGTCGCGGAGCTTCTTGCCGTTGACGAATGCACTGGCTAGGTCTGGGCACTGAGAGAGGATGGCCCACCACCGAACCTCGGAGGTCATAAAGTCGAGCTGGACGAGAGCGTTCTCTGGCTTTCGGGGTGCGTAGGCTCTCTGTTTCGGCGGCCCCTTTTTGAAGTCGATCTGGAACGAGTCCTGAAGCCCAGGCTGCTCGGCCTGGAAGATGGACTTGATGGCAGCCTTCTCCGGGCTATCACCACGGACCTGCTGCTGCATGTTCGGGTTGGACGAGCTACCGCGGCCGGTGACGGTGGAAGCGAAGTGGAAGTCGGCTCTGATGCGGCCGTCCTGACAGTCCGTCTTTCGGTAGCGAGGATCGATGTACTCGATGAGCTGTGATATGTAGCTCGACTGGAGCTTCGCGAGCCCGGCCCGTTCGGCAACGAGGTCCACTTCGGGTACACCTTCGTGCGCGGAGTAGAACGCCTTGCCAACCGATGGTGCTCCCTTGTCCGTCTTCGTCGGAGCTTCGAGCTTCAACTCTTCGACGAGCCATGCCTTCTTGTGTTCAGGCTTTTGGATGTCGAAGACCCAGGGCGTGTCGTTCTTCGCTCGGAACAGCGGCTCGTGGCCGCCGCTAGATTTCTTCGCGAGCTTCTTGTTGACGCGCTGGGCTGACTCGAACTCACGTATGACGACTTTGTCGATCTCGTTGAGGCGGCTCACGATGGGGGATCTGGCCGGGTCTTGCAGCATCTTCAGGTGCGCGAGGTTCGCCCAAAAACCGTTGCGCTCCATTGCTGAGAAGAGACGCCACGTCCGCGAGAACAGATGCTCCAGCAGGAGCATGAGCTTGTCGAAGAAGTTTTGGCCGTGCGCGTCTTCGGCCATCGCCGAGAAGATCCGTTGTGTGACGTAGGCATCCATGCCGCCGTAGTCAGCGAGATTGGAGAACCACTTCCGCGAGCCTGGTTCGTGCGGGCATTCGAGAGGGAGCTTGAATAGGTCACCATCTGCTCGAACGGCGAGAGTCTCCTCGTCGTACTTGTCAAACCCTAGGAGCTGCTTGGCGAGCACCTTCAACCGGTACGCCTTCTCCCCGCCGTTGATGGTCTTGTTCTCGTTGAGAAGGTACGCCATCGCCATTGTGTCGATGAACGGGACGTTCTTCGGCGTGAGGTTCATCGAGCCGCCGTTGCGGAGGATGTGCTCTCCGATCAACGTCATCTCGAATTTGCAGTTGTGTGCGAGCCAATACTTGAACGAGACCTTGCGCGTGAACAGCCGGCGCAGGAGGGCCTTGATGGTGTCGATCTCTTGCGGGTCGAAGGGAGTCTGCGGGTGATCGAGGGGGATACAGGTGGCATCGAACTCGTTGGTGGCAAACTGGATTAGGCCGAGCTTGTTGCCGTAGCGCTTGTTCAGGTTCTCCGTCTCTACATCGACCGCCACTTTGCCATCGGCAGGTTGCCCGCGTCTCACGAAATCGAGGTACTCCTCAACTTCCTTCATGCTCTTGAGCAGTGTGGACTCTCCGTACTCCTTCCAATGATCGGGCGGTCTCCACCCGGTCGCGTACTTGTTGACCCGCTGAATCTCTTCGAGAAAGACAGGGACCTGCGTGAGCTGGCGTGAGACGTAGGACGGGTGGTAGGTGATGAAGACCTGACGCTCTCGCCCTTCTAGCTTGATGGTGCGCCACGTTCCGTGGTTCGTAGTGATCTTCGGATCAGAAGAGTCCTGAAGGATCGTCCGAACGGCCGACTTACCGAGCGCGACGATGATGTCCGGGTCGAAGACTCTGATCTCGCGCATCAGGTAGTCGCGGCAGTGCTCCATCTCGTCTTCGGTAGGAGCGCGGACGCCATCGACTTCATCCTCGGGTAGGCACTTCACCGCATTCGTGAATGCGTAATTGAGCTTCCCTGTCGTCGAGTGTTTGATGACCTTTCGCAGAAGCGTACCGGTTTTACCAACGAACGGCTCCCAGTCTTCGGCCTCGGTGTTACCAGGAGCTTCACCGACGTAGAGCACGTCGATCTTCTTGTCCTCCCGGCGTGTGCGATAGGCGTAGGCAGGAACGCAATCCTGCCGACACTGCAACGTGCATTCCTCGACGGGGCACGTTTGCTTGGTTGGTATCTGGAGCTTCGAGCGTTTCATTCGCCCACGACTTTGAGGAGCAGGTCGTGAAGCTCGTTGATGTGGACGCTGATGTTGCCGTCTTCACCGGTGAAGACGACGGTGCCGTCATCATCAACCTCGACCACCTTGTGAACTTCCTTGGTGGCCGGGTTGAGTAGCCAATCCCCAGGCTCCAGGGATTCGATACGGACGAACTGCTGCTTCTTGGGTCCGTCGATGGAAGTTCCGTCATCGAGGACGCGAACAGATCGCCCCTCGACTCCAGCCTCTACGTCCACGGTGACGTGGATGTTGCTACCTGATGCAGATGGGGTCCCTTTGATGTCGGCCATGCCCCTTCTTTACAGGGGTCATGGAGGACCTGAGTCGTCAGGTGACCCGGGATTTTTGGGTTGGCCTGGTTTGCCGGACGGCTTCTTCCCAGGTGTTTCATTTGCGTGAACGTACCTGTGCCTCGTCGAGGCTTCGATGAGGTCTTGGAGGTGCGGTGATACGCCCCGTGCGATGCGTTCATCGTTGTGCCGCTCGTGCGCCCGAGCCACAACTTCCAGCCTCTCCTGCACGATCTGCTCCGGGTCAGGAACGATGTTGATGTCGATGCCAACCTGAGATTCGGTCATTGCTTCACAATGATGGCGTAGGCACCCTTGACCGACTGCTTATGCCGCTTCGGCACGAGCCAGTTGATGCCGCCGTTCTTCGGGTTGAGAATGAGGCAACCGTTGTGGTTATCTTCGTCGTACATGCCAGGGAGTAACCGATTGAGTTCACCGGGCTCGATCTTCTTCAGGGGGTGCAAGAGAAACGCGCCTTTCCCTTGGCCTGGGCAGGTCTCGTGGATGACATCAACAACCCAGAACTCGCCGTCCTCTGGGGAGATGTTGGGGTTGCTGTCAAGCCACTCGTGATCGATGAAGGCTACCTTCCTCAAGGTCTTCGAGAAGATCTTGTTGGCGTTGGACGGCTCATGGTTCTCGTAGAACTTCACAACAGTCCGTACCGGCAAGTAGTCGATGTCGTTTCTCTCAGGCATGGTGGCTCACTAGAACGGCAAGTCGTAGGCCGACGCTCTCGCACGTAGCAGAAGACCTTCGCCGTTCACTCCTATGGTCTTGCGGATCCTCAGAATGAACTGCTGGCCTGACACACCTTGGAAAGTTCCGGTCAGCAGCCGCACCACCATGCGGGACAGGCTTCCATCTGGAGCAGACGGTTCTGTTTTAGAGATCTGAGTATCTGCTGCATTACCGCCTGTATCGATCACCTCCACCAGATCGATGGTGTAGTCGCTGATCTCGACCCACTCAACGGAAAGCGATCGTACTGGTTGGTCCCAGACGTTGAAGCTGAAGAGGAGGTCTTCTGTGCCTTCTGTGTTCCCGTCATCCCTGGTGCGTATCAGAGTCGGGCCGTAGGTCATATCGAAGATGTCTACGACCTTGGTGGCATCCAACTCGTTGAACGAGAACGTACCCGTCGTCGTGTTGACAGAGAACTCGCCGGCTTCTGGGTTGTTCGACACCCGGGTCATATCGACGCCGAGGGTTCGATCGAAGACACGAATCTGCTGCTCCTCTGTGTCTTCCAAGCGGCGCGATACAGGCAAACCAGGCAAGATGATCTGATGCGGGAATGCTGGGATTGTCTCTCCCAAGGCAATCGAAGGGTTGTCAGATACGATGTTGTCAGCGGTGGCAACTATCTGCCCTTGAGAAGGGGTGCGAATCTCTTCTCGGAACTCGCGGCCAGCTCGAATCTGCGCCTGGAACGCGGGGAAGATGTGCCCAGTATCGACCGCTACCGATCCGCCCGGGTAGCGTACCCATCCGAGGATGACACCGTTGTTCACCTCTTGCAGCAATCCGTTGACGACACGAAGGATTGCTGCTGCACCACCGATCTGGTCCACGTCGATGTGCTCGTAGTAAATCGTGAAGTCCTGTGAAGAGAACCCCGTCGAGATGGTGATGGTCGTCGGCTCGTCTTCTATGAGAACCAAGCCCGTTTCGAAGATGACGGAGTGCGGAGAGATGACAATCTGATCCGGGTCCTGCGCAACCATGAACGGAGGGTCCGCTCGCAACAGGCCGGGGGCGAACATCTGCTGCGTGATAGCTTTCGTCTTGGCAGCATCGGCCGTTGTGCCGAAGTTGATGAACCGCTTCTGTGTCATTTACGCCACCACCGTATCGCCGAAGCCTTCATCCGTCGTAGAGATCTTTGGTCCCAAGGTAACGGTCCAATGCACAGACAACGGCCCGCCAACGGAGCCCTCGGCGATGTATATCTGTGCGTGGTCCAGGTACCGATCGATCTTTACAACAGTGAAAGGGGCCGTCGTGCCGGCTACCGATCCTGTGTGGTACACGCTGGCGACTATGGCGTAGTCGGTGTCAGGAAACGTCTGCCCGAACGGTAGCGCAAGAACCCGGAGATCCCCGGCAGGAACGCCGGAAGCGTACTCTCGGATACCCGAGAAGACCTGCGTCGCGAGCGTCGAGTATTGGTACGCCACCAAACCAGCCAACGGACCTCGCGCTCGGAATTGCACCTTGAAGTGGTCGTCCGGCAACGTGAACCGGAAGCTCGTTCCGTTTGCGTTCGCAAGAGGGTTCGCTGTTTGCCAGGCCGTCCAGACGTCTGGCGTCGCTCGGTCGGAGGACCGGTACTCCAAAAGGGTTTGGAGACCATCTTGACTGTTCATCAGGTACGACTGAGCGTCCCGACCAAGAGCAGACACGGCGATGGTTCGGTTGAGATCGAGTGGCGCACGGATTGCTTGGCTGACCCAGACGTCCTGCCGAGCACCGATCTCTGTTCCCTCCTCCTTCGGCTGGTCGGGAAGGATGGTAGTGCGCAGGCCGTCTGCGAATTTGTCGAAGCGCAAGGGCTCGGCGGCCGTCATCTTGTACGGGTCGCGCATGTCCTCGCTGAACAGCTCCATGACGGAGGCACCCTGGATGGCAAGCACCGAGACCGTGGACTGGCCGGCCGTAGTGATGGGCGAAGTCCGTGTCGGGTTCTTGAGGGAAGATGACAGCGGTCGAATGTCTCGAATACGACAGACTTGCGCTCCGTCCCACATCACTTCGGCGATGGGGCAGGCGTTTTTGATAGCCGACGCTTGCACGGGATCGAGATCAGCCAGTACAGACACGGCCGTGTTCGGACCATCGGCGGTGCGCTCCAGAACGGTGATGGAAACCGCACCGGTGAATACCGTTGAGGTGACGACCCAGTTCAGAGGATTCTCGTCGCACTGGCCGACCTTCTCGGTCTGGTAGGTGCTGATGTCGAATGTGATGTCCTCAGTGACGGTGGAGCCGACCGAATCAGTGCCAGACAAACGGAACCGAACTACCGTCGAAGCGCTCAGGTCTACATTCTGTAGGCCGATGCGAAGACGAGCAGCTCCGAGCATAGTCGTGTCGAACGTCTGCTCGGCCAAACCGATGTCATCCAAACGAGTAGCGCAAAGGATGAATTGTGGCGTGAGGAGTAGCTGTGCGTCATCATCAGCAAGCACCTCATACCGCTTCGGTATAGCAGGCGCTTGGCCCAGCTCGATACGTGCTCGGATGTTGTTGAACGAATCGGTGAACTTCGGAGAGATCGAAGTGTGGCCTTTTCCTCCGGCGACCAGAAGCTCGCGAGTCGTCACCGGCTGCCGGAAGTGGACCTCGTCGTTCACAAGGCTGTTGATCAGCGGCTCGCCAGCGTCCACGCAGGTGTACTGAACCCGAAAACCCGCGTCTGGTACCTCCTCGTCGTGGTGGATGACGAGGATATTCGAGTACGGTAGTAGCTCGCACAGGATGTCGTTGGTCGTGTCGCCGAGCGAGTATGCGCCGAGTAGGCGCGTCGGAAAGCGAACCAACTCAACGTACCGCTGACTCACCGTACCGGTCTTCGACCCATCGTTGTCGATCTTCACTCGCGTGGTGGTGACCGTCTCCAGGCAAAGCTCACCAGGGACTCCGGGAATGTCCGCATCAAGCCCGAGCACCATGCCGTGACTGAGCATCTGGTCGTAGAGGGTGAGTTCGCCTTGTGAGAGGTCGTTCAGCCCGAGACTGTGAGGCACCGAAGAGGACCCAGTACCCTGCTGCGATCGATGGGCGATGTCTACCGGACTGAACCACTTGCGGTTGTCGGGGTAGGAGGTCTGCGAGAGGTCGATGCTGACCGCTTTCCCGAGCGAGTTTGTGGACGTAACGATAGCCACGTAGGCGATGGGGATGATCCCGTCCTTGCGGTCTGGAGGATAGAGGACGGCGTTGTTCCAATCCTGAAGCGAGGCGACCTTCAGGGTCGTCAGATCGTTCGGATCTTCGGACGTGTCTTCCGCTCGAACCAAACGCCGCGCTTCGGACGTGTTGAAGCGCGTTCGCGTGGTGGTATCTTCATCTGCTACGACCTCGTATTCGATGAAGACTACGTTCTTCTGGCCAACCTCGGTGTTGACCATAGCCACACTCTCGACGTTCTCGGAGAGGACGACGACCATCCCGTTGTTGGCAACCCCGAGACCTGCCTGCACGTCCACACGCATCGGGTCGTTTTCGTTCTCGGAGACGTAGAGAGGGTCTCCGGCCGAGGCTTCAGTGGGATCGGTCTCCGCTACGATGCCATAGTCAGCACCAGAAGATCTGTACGAGCCAATCATCGCGAGGGTGCGGCGGGTGAACTCGTCCCCGTACACGTCTTGCAGGTGCTCCAGGTCCGTTAGCCGGAGAGGCGTCCCATAGTTCAGTCCTGGCAGTTTCGGATCGGCCATGACCTCTCATTCCCTAGAAGTGCAAGACACCATTATCATAAGCGGAGAAGTCGTAGCGTGCGGATACGTCTTCGAGCGTGAAGAAGTATTCCTTGAGCAGCAGCGACCCTCCTTGCCATTCGCTCGCGCCAAAGGCTGTTGATGTCATGTTGTACTGGATGGACGACACAGCAGGGGCGTTGGTCGCCCATTTGCTGAACTCGACGCTTCGGTTGGGCTGCTCTGACCGCAGAGCTATCTCGACCCGAGTCGCAGGCTCGTCGCCGGGGAGCATCCCTACCAACACACGCTGAAGATTCCCGGCCGAGAGCGAGAAGGTTCGAGCTGGGTTTGGGTAAAAACGGACCGTCATCAATACGGTCCCGAATGCAGTCACCGGGATCTGCCACTCCACGCCGGGAGGGAAGGCAGGCACCATCTCCTGATGGATGACAAAACGGCCGTTGTCGTCGGTTGTGGCTACAAACTTCCCTTCACTGAACCCGGCCTTCCCTTGAGTGACCGGCCAGAACAGCATCGACTCCGCGTTGATGGGCAGGTTGATGACTGGCGTATTCTTGGGGGAACTGACAGGAGTCTCGAAACCTGACACCGGGTCACCAACCGAGTTGAATAGCTGGATCGACAAGTATTCGTCGATGATCGTCTTTTCGAAGAAGGGGCCTGAGATGAAGTCGATGACAAAAGGGCCGTTTACTCTCGTTGCCGAGTTCGAGAGCGACTGGTACCCAGGCTGGGCGCTCAGGAGGATCTCTTCCTCGTTGGAGATAGATCGGTTGGTGCCTTCTGCGAGATCCAGCTCGTATTGGAATCTCCCGTCGATGCCGGTACCAAGAAACGTCGCTCCGGTGACTCGAATCAAGGCGATAGAGTTCAACAAGCCGGCAGTTGCTTCAATACCGATCTGATCCCCAATGAAGATGTTCTCCTCTGAACGAACCTGAACCGTGGTCGAGCCCTTCGTTGGGTTTCCGATAACCTCGATGGGGATGCCGTAGAGGTTCACCCCGGCCCCTTCGACATGCGTGCCGTTCAGTTCCTGGTCAGTGACTATCTTTCCGGTCACATCGTCGATGTCGAAAATGCGGGCCAACTCAACGCCCGGCCCAATGGAGATCACTGCGTTGGGGTAGAGCATTCCCGGGAGAACCGGGGCCACTTGGATCTGGTCGGTCGGTGGAGTGACGTCTGCTGCGAGCGCCGCCTGGTTGTTGGCTTGAAGGACAGGTAGGAAATTACCGCTTCGCCGGGCGAAGCGAGTACGGCCGCGGAGATTCTGATCGATGTGGGTGACTGCGCCACGGGGGATGACGTGGATGTTGGAGTAGTCCTTGGAGATGCTGTTTGCAATATCCTCGATGCGCCGTAGGACGTTCCTGTTCGTCGCTCTATGCGTCATCGACCTTCTCTCCCACGACCCATACTTCTGGGGTGTGCCGCTCCAGATACGTCAAAGCGACATTCAACCCGTAAGTAAACGCTGCGCCGGCCAGCGCGTTCACCAACACATATGCAGCGGTGTGCCAGGGAGAAGAAGCATCAACGAGAAACCCGTTCGAGTACGCCCAAGCAGCGAATACCACTGCGGAAGCCCAAAACCCCGTGCAGAAGTAGCACTCCAACATCTCCCGGAAGAAAGCGACGCGCCTGAACAACCGCCGCGGTCCCGAAAGGATGGTGGCGTCACACAAAGCGAAGGTGAGTCCGTAGCAAGCGAAGAGGTAAAGCAGCGTGTCCATAGTGACCCTCCCGCGGAACAGCGCGGGTCCTAGGACTGCTTTACAGCTTGCCAGCGGCCTTGGTCTTCGCGAGGCTCTTTGCGGACTTGATGATGTCCTTCGCCGAGTCGTCACCTACACCACTCACCGATTCGGCCAGCGTGCGGGCCTTCATCTTGGCGATGCTCTCGTAGGTGGAGAGGCCGGATTCACGCAGCTTCTCTTGCAGAGACTCACCGACGTGGTCGATGAGAGTGAGGTCGTCCAGCCCGGGATCGCTTGCGGGCGTCGGAGCCGGAGGCGAAGCAGGCGTCGAGGCAGCAGGAACAGGTCCGCCCTTCAGCGTCGCCTTGCCCGAGTCTGCGGCTTCCTTCTTGAGGTTGCCTTCCATGCCAGCGGCGAAGTCCCCGCCAATCCACTTGGCGAGCGTGGTTTTGTCTTGAAGCTGGTTGAGCTGCGCCAGGTCGGCCGCTTCCAGCATCAGGCCAGGGGCCGTTCGTCCTCGTTGCAACAGTGCTCGTACACCCATGAGTTTACCTCCTCTTCTTGTAATAACCTTGGATCTGGTGACTCAGAAGAGACGCCCGAGCAGCGACCTGAACAAGCTCAGGATCCTTGGACGCCTGCTCCTGAAGATTATCGAGGAGGCGAACGGCTTCAACTACGTTCGGCGGGATGGAGGCCGCGGTGATGACTTCCAGTTGATGAGCCTCTGCGGTGGCCCCACGAGCCTCCAGCTCGCGAGCTATGACCTCCAGCTCGGACTTCATCGATCGATGGCCTTGTAGACCTCCACAGAGCCCCAGACGACGAGTCCTGTGGCTACCACGCCGAGGCCGAACATGACGGGCCCGTCGATGTGCTCCCACAGGGACGGCTCGTTGGCCTCTCTGAGGTCGTTCTGAAGGGCTTTGATGGTCTCTTGGTAGGATTCTTCGGCTTTGATGTACTGACGCCTCTGAGCGGCCTCCAGGCTCTTCAGGGCCTCGTTTTCTCGCGTGAGTCGCTTGTGCTCGACCTTGGTGTTGATCACGCCCACGAAAGCGCATTCTGACATCAGGATCCCCGGCCGGAGCCTCCAGACCATCTTCTTGCCGTCCTCCGTGTAGGATATGGACTTCGGTTCGTCGAAGGGCACCGACTCGGGGCTGAATCGCAGCATGTCAGCCGCACACTCGACGGACTTGGCAGGAGGACCCAGATCGAGCTTCGGAGGCATCAGCGAGAATCCAAGCACCGGCTTCTTGACCTCGGGAGTCTTCTCAGGGGCTGGGGACTGGGACAGAGCCGCGGCTAGAAGCAGAGCAATCATGGGTACACCTTTGCGTACATCTCAGTGAGCTTCTGGCGTCGCTCTTTTTTGTCCTTGATGGCGACGACCTTCTTCAGCTCTTCCTTCGTGACGGTTTCATCATCACGGCCGGCCGCGATCTCTACCTCGGCCTGGACGTGAGCTTCATTGAGCTGTGAACCGATCTCGGTCACCACGTCGCCGAGCTTCTGGACGTGAACCGAGCCATCATCCGCGACGCTCTTCTTCTTGAGCCACGAGTAGATGAGGATGGCAAGAATGAGCGCACCAATGCCAACCAGAATGATGGCGACGTACTTCACGTACTTCTTGATCGTTGGCCAAAGCATTGGTGCGCTCCCCCTTTTTACGCTGCGCCTTCAGCCGGAGCTTCGGGCGGTGAGTCTTTTGAGTCCTTGGTGTACTCGTGGATGCCGATGGCGATCGGACCGGACAGCAGTAGCTGCATGGCTTCGATCCAGTGCATCCCGAACGCCAAGTTCGCGACGAGCGCCGACACGGCACCAAGGGCGAGCGTGCTGTACTTCACTACGCGCTTTCCGTCCTTGGTCTTGAACCACGGCACGTTCTTACCGAGCAGCTTCATCGTGCTCAACAGGAACTTGAAGATGGCACCCAATAGAACGAGGATGAGAGTGCCGGTCGGCATATCCGATTCATCCTTGTTGGCCAGCTCCTTCGCTGCCTCGACGACCTCGGCACCTTCCTTGATCGCATCGGTGACGTCCGCATCTTTCTCGGTTGCCGCAGCGGTCTCAGCCTCGTCCACTTTCCCGTCTTCGTTGGTGTCCATCGAATCGGACTCAGGCTTGCCGGTCTTCTCGGGCTCTGCGGCTGGAGCTGCATCCGCGGGTGCGGCTGCTTCCTCAGTAGCAGGGGCCGGTGCGGGTTCTTGTGCAAAACTGGTGATTGGTAGCAGCAGAGCTGCGATGAACAGAAGCCTCTTCATGGTGATCTCCTTTGGCAAATAGCCGATGTCAAAATAGCCGCCGCTTGGACACGCGATGCCAAGTCGATGAGTTCATCTGGAGCCCGCCTATCGGCTGCGTGCTTCACTGCTGCTTTGATAGCGTCGAGGTTCATCAGCACTTCCTGCTCGGTCCTGTTGATGAATTGGTCGAGGCCATCGGACACCAGAGCTTCATTCAACGTCTCGCGACAACTGGATACAACTTCGCTGATAGACATAACATCGAGGCCATCGCCACCTGCGAGCCAGTAAGAGGCGCGGTCAGCGATAGCCGCGAGATCAGTGCGGCCGTTCGATTCGAGTAGCTCTGCTAGAGCCTCGCACGCTTCGACGAAGTCTTCCTTCATGGCTACAGCGAGATGATGACCCGCCAGACCAGCGTGTGCGACGCGGTCTTTGCCATAAGAGGGAAGTGCGCGATAGCGAACATGAAGTCCGTACCGACATTGGCCGGAGTCACGTCGTCTCGGTCATACTCTGCAAAGATGGCCAACTCCCCGAGACCATGATCGTAGTCTGAATCCGTTGGCTCAAGACGACATACCGGAGCGACGACGTTCGGTCCGATAGGTTGCTCGACGCTGAAAAACGCTTTGCGGTCCGCTGCATCAGGAACAGGATCCCCGAGCGCTGTAGCCACCGGGTCGATGGGGTCGATCTTCACCGGGTTGGAGTCCAAGTAGCCGTCACGGCCGACCTGAAAGGCCGACACATGAAAGCTGACCTCGCCGAGGATCAGGCGAGCCATCTCCTCCCGACCTTTGTTAGTCAGGGCAGCGGCGAGGTCATTGGTGGGCTCCAAGAACGGCATCAATCACCCGTCGCGACTTTCAACTCCGGCTTCGGCTCTGGCTTCGGCTCTGGCTTCTTCTTCTTCTTTGGTAGTTCAGTCTGCTTTTCGGCTGCCGGTTCCGGTTCGGCTACCTCTGGCTCTGGTTCATCTTCTGGTGGCTGGAGTCGCTTCTTCTCCATCTCCCAAAGCATCTCCGCGAGAGCATCAACGCGGCCTTGCCTGTTCTTGATGCCGTCTTGGAGTCCGCCGATCTGACGGGAAAGCTCTTCTGCCTTCTGCGCCATCGCACGGGCTTCGTCTTGCGCCAGCCTCATCTTCGCGAAGATGGCCTTCTGGTCTTCAGGGAGTTTTTCCACGGCCGCTGAGTCGTCTGCGTACAGGGACTGAACGTATTCCAGCATCGCTTGTTGCTCTTCTTCGTTCATCACTTGTCTCCTGGGATCATGTTGAGTTCTTGCATGATCATCTTTACCGCTTGGAAGAGAATCGGAACCATCTCGGATTGGTTGAGGCCAAGCAACGGGCTTTCTTCGATTTCTTCTTCGGATAAGAAGCCCTCAAACAATCCTTCCATCGGCTCTATCATCAACGGAGCATACGGCTCGATTTCCTGCGCGATGAATCCGTATATATCAGCCTTCTCCTTCTTCTTTGACTTCAACGAATACTCGACTGGATCGACGTTTTGAAATATGGCTTTTATGTCAATCGTGTCCCGCAGGGGACGGATATTTTCTTTGATACGACGATCCGATAGGGAGCCGTAGATGCTGTTCGAGTTGTAGACGTTTCCGTCCGCTCGAACGATCATCTCATCCGTGGTTGAGCCGCTGATTCCTCGTACCGCTAATACTCGGTCGGTACTGACGGCCCCTGATCTATAAAAAGTACCTGTGTACTTTCCGCTCGACTGGACGGACAGTTGCCCTCGGTTTGAAGTGGTGCCGACACCTACCAGGTCCTGATCAATCACCATCTCGGTGGTCATACTGCCAGAATCGCGAAGCCGAAAAAGAAGCCTCTCGGCGCTTGAATCAAATTCGATCTCAGCGTCGTTGGGATCCGAGCCTCCTACGAATCTAAACTTCGGATCGTCCGATGTACTAGCACCAGCAACGAGCGTCAGTGTAGCGTCGCTAGGTGCTTCGAATATGAAGGCGTCGCCGTTGTTGATGGTTTGGCCAGAGGAGCTAGTACAAAAGTGAATCGATCCTTGATTCGACGGGCCTTCGTTCAGAACAGCGGCAGCGCCGATAGCGATACGTTGCTGATCCCACGTCACATCGGAGCCGGCTGCAAAGGCGTTTTGCAGGACCCCGTTTACGCGGTTGCGTACTTTCCAGCTCGCATGATTGAACGTACTGTCAAGAAGAGCCCACTCCATGTAGGCTAGGTCTGGGAACGAAACCCCGTTGTCATCAAGTTCGAAGTTGATCCTCGCACCAAAACCAGCCGTCGCGTCTCCAGTTGACTGAACCCGAAAGGTCGCAACCTGCTGAAGAGTATTGGTCGATGCAGATTCACGATGGCCGTATAAGGCATTACCGGCGTCAGATTTGGCGTACACACCAAACGCCCCATCAAAATAGCCGGCATAGGAAGACGGGCTGTTGGCGTAGACACCGTACCCTCCCCCCGCGGCCTGGAACGATCCGCCGCGACCGGCAGTAGATCCCCCGATGCCTTGCACGCCGTGGCCGCTGTTGGATCCACCAGTAGCCCGGATACCCTCGCCATTTCCGTCACCGAACGCTTCTATACCGTGCCCGTTGAAGGCACCACCGACAGCGTAAACACCAGAAGCGTCCGTGTTGCCACCGGTGAAGTACCCACCGTACCCAGTACCTGATCCGATACCGCGCACAGCGTGGTTGTTTCCTGCTGCAAAAACGTAGGCGGCTTCTGATGTACCGCCTTCGACATAGATACCGCGACCACCGCCGACGAAGTATCCCCCTGCCCCGGAACCTTCCCCTTGGGCGTAAACCCCGCCGCCACCTGTTCCCGCTTCGGCGGTAAACCAGCCTCCGTAGTTTTGGCCGATTCCGGTGACACCACGCGACGAACTGACACCAGATCCATCTCCGTAGACACCGGACTCGCCCGCGCTTCCCGGGACGCCAAACACGCCATGACCATCAGCGCCTGTTCCACCGCCTTTCCCGTAAACACCAACGCCGGCCACAGTGTTGCCGTTGCCGCCTTGCCCGTAGACGCCGATACCGCCGTCATTCAGAGCCCCAACACCGCCGGTCGCTCGAACTCCATATCCGCCTAGTGTGCCGTCACCCGCTACAACAAGAACACCGTCGCCACCGATCGCGTCAGAGTCGTCGCCGCCGGTGATGCTGGCACCGTGGCCGCCGTTCGCTCCACCGAACAACTCTGCGCCGCGTCCGGTACCAGCTCCCGAAGAGCGTAGGCCGTCTCCGCTTGTACTGCCGCCAATGAAATCGCCACCGAGAGCACCGCTCGCTATACCTTCGCCGATGACACCGGTGCCGCTGGTTACACCACCCGAGCCGTAGACACCGGGACTGTTCACTGCTCCACCGAATGCGCGAATACCTGCGTGGTCATCACCGCCTGCGTAGGCTTCAACACCGTGCGCCCCGAAACCTGCCGCACTTACTCCCGCCAGGAAGTAGCCGCCGACTCCACCAGAGCCGGTGTCCCCCCTCCCACCAATAGAGCGGATACCATCACCGCCAACAACGGCTCGTCCGCCGGTAGACTCGATACCGTGGCCCCCGCTACCACTGCTACTCGTGACACCCCCGAGAAAAGTGCCGGCCGTGCCTCCGGCGGAAGTCGTGCCGCTACCGCCGAATGCAGTGATGCCGATCGCACCGGCACGTCCGTTGCCTCCGTTAGCGATGATCCCGTCACCGCCAAAACTCGAACCATCGCCATCGCTACCGTCTGCGCGGAAAGCGACCTCACCGTCACCGCCTGTTTGGTTTGGGGCGTTGACGCGAAGAGTCGGCCCAACGTCATCGTTGGGCTTCCGCATAACATCGCCACCTTTGGCGACACGACGGCTGATCTCTTCGAACAAACGGTCGAGTGTAGTCTGAAGATCCCCGCCGTTGATGTTGAAGTTCGGCGGGGTGAAGTCCGTGGCCTCCGTCAAGTCCTGCACTGGAATGCTTTCGCCCGGTACAGCGAAGCCGTTGTTCCAGTTCTCGATGACGTCTTCGAAGGTCTGCTGACCCACGAACGATTTGGTGAAGTACCAAATATCGACGTTGTTGAGAGTCGAGTCTGTGGTCTGCGAGAAGTCGAAGTGGACGAACGGGCTATCGAAGAAGCCGAGTGCATCGGCCTGGGACCCGGGGTCGATGACCAGAGAGTTCAGCTCGTCTCGAACTTCGAGGACTGGGATCGGCTTGTTGTCACTCCCAACAAGCTGCTGCTCCAAACCGTTCGCCGCCAAAGTGATAGCATTTTTCGCGGTGCCGATGCTGCCTTTGCCGACATACACGAGACCTGGAACCTGCACTGCAACCGCAGCACCAAGGCCGGTGAACGGCACTCTTTTGCGCAGAGGGATAGGAAACAGCTCATCAACAAGTGCGTTGCCGGCTCCAAAGTCCGTACCTGTTGTTGCGCTGATACCGTACAACTTGGAGGAAGCAGTTCCCTCGTCTATGGACTGGCGGTGCTTCACATCCAGGTGTTGCGCTTCGATAAAATCCGGTGCTTGCGTTCCGTCGTCTTGGTTCTGCTTGTGGTTCAGCAGGTCCAGCTCGGCGGCGGCCGAGATGATAGGGAGCCATTGAGGCGTTCCGGCCGTGTCCCAGTTGTAGAAGACGCGATCCTGCGAGACGAAGTAGATGTCGTTCGCCCGGTTCTGCCTCGTGATGCCCGTAGGCGGGTTGGTGAAGTCAGGCAGATCATCTGATGTCTCGACGACGCCGCGGAAGCTGATCCGGCCGACTGAGTCAACTAGATCTGCCTCGTCGATGTTGATGTCCGAAGTCTCAACCTCTACAGCACCGATGCTCAGAGGGATCTTGGCAAAGAGAATCCGCTCGGACAGCTCTTGCGCGTTGAGGGCATTGAACTCCGCAGTCGTGAGGTTTTCAACCTCCGTGACAGGGGGGCCGTTGGCAACGTAGGTCGAATGAAGGATGATGTGGTTGGTTGCACCAGGCTGAAGATCCACCCGCTCGGCAGTACCTTCGAGGATGGTGACCATCCCGTCCGAACCCATCGCAGCAAACGGCTGGATGTCTACCTGGAGCGTGCCGGCTACCGGAGTGACCTGACCGCCGAAGAAGATACCCTTCTGCACAAGGTTGCGCAGGCGGTCGTCGATGTCCTTGGTAACATCGAGATTTCGAAACTTCAGCAGCGTCCTAAAAGGCATCGTCGTCTTCCCCTAGAACTGGACCGTAACTCTGAACTCCAGAGTCTCGCTGTCCGTCTTGACCCGCAGAGGGAAGTTGCCGAGCGCGAACAAGAAGCTCGTCCCAAGCTCCGCATCTCCCGCAATGGGAGAGAAGATGATGGTACCGAGAAGACCAATGTTCGAGAGCGGTGAGATACCTTCGGCGGGTTCGAGACGGCAGGTGAACTCAGGACAGAATTGCGAGATGAGTGTTCCTGCGTCGATCGGCTCGGGACCGAACACCTTCTCAGGCGTCTCGGTTGCTGTGGGGTCTGGGGTCAACGCGGTAGAAGGATCGCTCTCCTCGTGACCGCCGCTCCCGACCTCAAACTGATCGATCTGGAAGCTCTTGCCTGTGATGAGCGAGCTGGCCAGCTTCTGCCGGCCGATGTCTGTGACTGTCGCGATGACCGAAAACGCCATGTTTCACCTCACGCCCAAATGGCGTCGGTGTCGGCAGTGATGTCGGCCGGGTCATCGACGCTGGAGTTTTCAATGAAGTTCACGCCAACGCACTGCTGGTAGACGAGACTACCGTTTGGCATAACTGCGCCTTTGCCGCGTTGCATACACGGGCATTGGCGGACGTTGGTGTCGATCTGCCCACACACCGAGCACACGAAGTTCTCGACGAGGGCCCCCATCGAATAGCCCGTGCGGCGCTTCCGCAGGATGGAATCGACGAGCTGCGGGTCCTTCGTCCTGTCCCACCCAGTAAGGATGCGGATCTTGTGGACGTTGTAGGCTGGGACGTACTGAATCGCAGCGTCGAAGATGACGCCCTTGGCCTTCAGGGGATCCTTGTTGTCGTGGTCGATGTGACACGGCTTGCGGTCGAAGGTCTGGTAGACCATCTTGCCGTAGAGAGGGTCGAAGTAGCTCACCTCTTCGAACGGGAACGACTGCATGTTCCGGTTCGGAATGTCCACTGTGACGATAGGTACATCAACAAGCACGTAGTCGCGAGGGTCACCGCTGATGTTGTACGAATCAGCCGCTGCTTCGAGCCAGCTCACGTCGATGTTGCTGTTGATGAGAGACTCACCAGCGATGATGATCGTCTTCTTGTCGCGGTCCAGGTTGTGCCTGAACGCCTCGATGACGTGATCAGAGTGAGCCTTGGCAGTAATCCAGTGGGCCCCGTTAGGGTTTTTCACTGAGCGAGCTTGTGCGATGTTCATCCTCGTACCTCTCCACTCGAAACTAACCGCTATTTAGCGCCAGACAACAAAGTCGGGCTTGTAGGGGCAATGTCTGGGCTCTCAATGGCCGTTGAGACCTGGTCCTTCAGCATCCCACCATCGGAGATGAGCCGCAGAGCACCGGTCGCGACTTTGTCGAGTGCAGAGTCGGAGATGTTGGCGGTTTGGACCTTGCTACCGATCTGTGCGACGTATTGCAGCTCTGTGCTGCGCCGCTTGTCGCTGATGTTCTCGTAGGTAGCAAAGTAGCGAGCGATGTCCCCAAGCGTCTCGTCAGAGACGGGAAGCGATGATGCTACCCCGAGGCGCATGAATAGGTAGCTCATCAACTCACGCTGGCGGGTGTTGCCTTTTACGTACCGGTCGATGTGCTTCACCATCCACTTGGTGTCAGCGAGTACATGCTTCTTGCCGGGTTGATGAACGATGTCTACGACTTCTTGGAGGCACTTCTGGGCATCGGACTTCTTGAGCTGCAAGAAGCGGTCAGACGGGTCCCAGAAGGGGTTCTTGTCGTTCTTGGCGGACGACCAGGCGTCGTCTTCACCGCCGCCACCCATCTTGTCCTTGTAGTCGTCGATCTTCTTGCGGATCTCGATGTCCTCGTCGAGCATCGACATCGCCTCGTTGAGGTCGTAGCCAGCCCGAGCTGCCCAGACTTTGAGCGGGATGGGCATCCCCTGATCCTTGAGCATCTCCAACATGTCCAGGTACTCGCGGTCGCCCTCCGGCAGCAGAGACTTGCGCCAGTGGACAGTCGGGACGATCAGATCATCCTCGGGGATGTCGAACGCCTCGTCCTGTGTGAGGTTGTGCATGTTGAAGTCGTCGCTGTTGTAGTTCTTCAGCGCCTCGGCAGCCTTCTTGTCTGCACCAGCTCCGGTACGGATGCGGTGATCGAGGTCTGCCTGCTTGCGCTTCCGAAAACCGTGGGCCCGAGCCAACAGCTTGAAGCGGCGGTGATAGATCTGGTTCGTGAGGTGTCCGCGGAGCGTGCGTACCTGCTCGGTGAAGACCGAGCGGGCCTGCTCCATGTTGTTGTAGGTCGCATCGCCAGCGAGCAAGGCTTCGCTGATGCCGAGGCCACGCATCTTCCCCTCAGAGAAGGTGCTGATCTCGTCCGACCACTTCCAGAACGTGCCTGGGTCTCGAATCTCGTTGGCCTCAACGCCGGTACGAGTCGCGACGACCGCCCCCACGGGGTCCTCGTCGGCTTGGATGAAGAGGCCCGCGATGTCCTCCATCTCCTGCTGGGTGGGCTCCCATTTGTCCTCTTCGCCGAGTACCACATGGAGGATGTTGCCAGCTCGCCGCCGAGCTGCCGTGACGGCCGCGTTCATCAGGGCCTTCTCCAGGGCCCAGAATGGGATGATGCGCGTGTAGAGCGAGGTCCCGACGAAGTCGTAGGGGCTGGACTTGCGGCGCACGTAGAGCGTGTTCAGCGGGTCGAGCGGGATGGGCTGGCCCGAGCGCATCTTCTGGATGAGGTGGTTGGGCAATCGAGCGAGAGCGGCTCGGTCGCGGTAGTCGGGGCTGTTGACGAACTGGCGAACACCGGGGCTCAGGATGAGGTCGATCTTGGGGTCGAAGTTCCTGACCGGAATAGGCGTGATGGTCAAGAAGTCAGAATCGTGAGGGACGAAGTCGTCCCAGTAGCCTTTCGTCTCGTTGTAGATGAGCGACGCGCAGAAGCGGCCGAGCACCAGGTACTCGGTCGTGATGGTCGGCATCTCCTGGGCTTTGTCTCCGAAGAGCTGGGCAGCCTGCTCGTAGAACTCCAGAATCTTGGGGTCCTCGACACCACGGAGGTCGAACTCGGACCAAGGAAGAGTGGACATGATGTCCACGGCAGGCCCAGCAATGCCGTCGCGAGTGTAGATGATGCGGAGCATCTTGTTGATGCCGGGTAGGTCCCGTGGAATCCAATCCTCGATGACCGAGCCCTCTTCGAGGCGGTCGTAGGCGGGATTGAAGCGGTCTACCTGGTAGCCAGGGCGCGACATGCCGCCGCCCTGGAAAGGGCCTGTGGTGGTCGGTCCACCAGATCCTCCGAGCGGGTTCGCGACTACCGTGTGCTGGCGGCTGGTCGCGTTTCCGCTACGGGGGTCCTGCCGGGAGAATACGTTTCCCTGGACCTGTTGTCCGAAGCGGAAGTTGGGCATGTCTTAGTCCTCTACCTTGAGCGGCAAGGTGATGTTGCACGGCTGGCAGTACATAGCCGATCGCCCGCCGACGAGTGATACCTGCCTCATGTTTGCTTTACAGCGTGAGCAGTCTTCTGTGGAGGCATGAACGGCCGCTTCGACCTTCATGGCCGTGTAGATGTCTGCCGGGACTCGATCGTCCTCCTGGCCGGCGAAATCAAGGATCATGTCGATAGCGCGGGAAGTCCGGGCCGTGGTTACCTCGGCCCCGAAGCCAACGCGGTGAAGCCTGCCGACGACGGCCTCCTGGGCTCGTTCATCCATATCGAGCTGGTAAGTCGTGTTGGCCTGCGCAACGAGTTGCTTTAGCTTCATCGTCCTCTCCTACGTCAATCGGCCCTTGAAGCCTTTTCGGACCCCGATGTTCATGTCTTCAACCTGCTGGGATCGAGCTGAAACTCCAGCCTGCTCCTTGTAGTTGGCTCTCATCACTCCCACAACCGCTCGGCCCATTCCCATTGCCGATCCATACTGCTCGAACTTCCGAGTGTAATCCGGGTCCAGAATGAATCTAATGGCCAGGCACAAGCACCGGAACAAGTCATCTGTCCCGTTGATGGGTTTCATCACCTTTCGGCCGCCTTCTCGGACCGTCAGGATCTGAAGAGCGAGGTGGGTGATGGGGATGGGCCGCACGATGTCCTCGAACTTCCGCTTGTCCTTACGGATGTCGTCGATGGCGACCTCCATCTTGGGGATGGTGAAGTTCGAGTCGGCGACCGTCGCTCGGATGGCTTGGAAGTCCGCCCACTTCAGGACGTACTGGATGGCCTCGACTTTGTGCTCGCGACGCAGGCGCTGGACGTGATCGATGGAGTTCCAACGGTCGAAGACCGCCATGATGACCCGGAAGTTCGAGACGAGCGGGACGATGCAGTTCTCGAACATCAACGGGAAGTTGACGAGAATGCGCTCGCCCTCGGTCTCCTCCGGCATACACTCCAGAGCGACCTCGCACTCTGGCTTGCGATCTTCGCGATTGAAGCTCCAGAGGGTCACCGCGAACGAGTTGTTCGACAGGCCGGTGTCCACGGTGAGGATCATCGGCTTGGTACGGTCCTTCTTCTGCGGCTTCACTTCGAGGTACATGGTGCGGTCGCCGTAGTCGTCAGACTCGTACCGCTTAGTCCAGGTGATATTCTTCGTCTGAGAGACACCTCTCTGCGATTTCTCGATGGCGTTCTGGTACGGTATGAACTGGTTGGCTCCGAGCGGAGGCGTAGCTCCGTAGTCCCGCTCGAACGCCTTGCGGTCCCGCATCTCAGCTCGAAGAGAGTCGAGAGTGATGTCAGGGTTCATCTCCCAAGTGGCGTAGTGGAAGGCGTAGATGGTCGGATCTTCGTTGGCTTCACGCAGGCCGACCATGATGGCGTCATTCAGTGAGCTGGGGCTCGACACGTCGCAGTTGAAGGCATCCGGCGGATCCCATTCACCGCTGTCACGCAGCTTCATCGAAGCGGAGCGGATGGTTCGGAGGCTCTTCTCCAGAGCGACGTGAGTCTCGTGCGCGTTCATCCGAACCTTCGAGCTGGAAGCGTGCGAATCCGCCTGCACGTCGAACCACCCCTTCTCATCCATCGCAGTGTTGAATCGTGTCCGACCACGGATGGTTCGGATGTCGGGGCCGCAGAAGGAGCAGATGAGCTGCTTGTGGTCGTAGGAGAGGAAGGTCTCCTTGTAGTCGTAGAACTTCTCTTTGCCGAGCCTCTTGGCCTCATCATCAAGAAAGGCGTGGTAATCCTTGAACCACGGCGCGGAGTCTATTCGATCCTTGAACGCCTGCCAGAGGGTGTCTTTCGCTTGGCCGGCCGTGATGGCAACGAAGGTCGAGTGTAGCGTCTGGTTCTCCATCAGGCTGAAGTATTTGGCGGGACTCTTCAGCATGAGGAAGCGAGCAACCTGGTACGTCGATATGAGACCGCCGCTGATGACAGTCTTCGAGGAGCGCATCCCGGCGCAACCGTTGAGGTTGATGTAGTGGTTCAACTCTCTTTTGCTGATCAGCTCTCGACGGGTGACACTGCACTTTGGGCATCGGCCGTCTTCGAGGAAGATGACGTTGTCCCAGATGTCGGCGAGGGGGTGATCGACGGGGACCGTGAGGAGGTTAAAGCCCCACTGCTCTTCTTGGAAAACGAATTTGGGGTTCGTGCAACGCGGGCAGAAGTGCCCGTACATGTTCCCGCAGATCTCTATCTGCTTCGGGAACGGCTTGACGTTCAGGAAAGACTTACCGCGGATCCACTCGATGATGTTCTTCGGCTTGCGGATCTCTGCGTCACGGATCTGCTCGAAGACAGACGGGTCCAAATTCGACTGGACAGCCTCTTCTGCAAGGGATGCCGGATCGAAGTCAGAATCGAAGTCATCGAAAATGTCACCCACGCGACCTCCGCAGCCGAGCAGGGATTCGGTAGCTTCCGGTGTCCATGCTGATCGACTGCTCGTCTTCCAGCTCGGCGGGAATCACAGCCGCGGTCGGGAGATACATGTCCACCTCCTCGCACGCTTCCGCAACCTCCTCGTCGAAGGCGTCTTCGTCGAACTCCAGCTCCATAGTCTCCAGTCCCTTTTTACGGGAGAACTGGTTGTCGAGCCGGAACGCTTCGACGAGTCTTTTCGCAGTGCTGTGCTGACCCACCGATTTGAGCCGGTCAGCGATCTCCCGTGCCTTCTTTTCTCTGCTGCTCATCACTATCCTCAACCGGCCGGATCAGCGGCCGTACTTTGGCATCCTCAGACTTGCATTCGAGTACCGAAGCAAGCACCTCGACGCACTTGGCATAGTCCGCGCTCGATGCCCGCCCGATTCCACGGACGAGGTTTTTGAGCGCGGCGTCCACCCGAGCATGGTGCTCGTGGGGGACTCTTTCGTTGAGTTCATCCCGAGCCTTCGCTGCCTCTGCGGTTGCGTACTTGATGATGTCCCTGAACAACGGCTGGATCAGACGCCCCAGAATCTCATTCAAGATGACTGCTGGATCTTTACGGGACTCGATCTCCTTGATGGTTGAAAGTGATGTCGTGATCATCTGCACGAGAGCAGATGCGCTATCCACGTTGGGTTGGGCGCGATACTCCCATTCGGCAGTCTCCAAGAGGTCTTGGAGAAGACGGAGATTGTCTCGCATGATGTCCACGTTGGACCGCGAAGACTTGACGATCTGTTGATGAGAACGGACGATCTCCTCGACGACATCCACAGGGATACCGGTTCGGATGGAGATCACTTCAGGAGAATCGAGCCCAAGCTCCAGCTCCCGTTTGACCGCTTCGAGCTGTTCGTTCGTATGCGCCATTGCTCATAGAGTAAGCGTTCGGCGCTGATCGATCAGCTATGCCACACTTCGGCCCAATCGACGTAGACATCGTTGCCTGGGCTCGTTTGAACACCCCAGCAGACGCCACTGAAGGCAGGTACGAAGAAAGCGGTTTCGTTGATGTCGCCACCAACCCGCGTCCACGCTGCGCTGTTGATGGGAACCTTGAGCGGATCGTTCTCCCACAGGTGAATCGTAGCATCACCGTTGGCCTGCATGAGGATGTCCATACGGAGCTGCCACCACTGGTACACGCCGGCCGTAGAAGGACGGGTTGCAGAGAGCAGAACTTCCGTATCGCCGTCCACAACCCGCGTCAGCTCCAGCGTGTACTCACCGATGGTGTCGTAGCGGACGAACCAGTAGCCATCCTCTGCGAATCTCGTAGGGGCGTTTCCGGCGGTTGTCAGGATGTTGGTATTACAGCGCACACCGACACCTGCGGAGATAGCTCCTGAGTCTTGAGACGGCGTACTGAAGGCAACCCGAGCGCTCAGGTCCTGAGAAAGGGAGTACGAGACCCGATCGTACATCCACAACATCCTGCCGTAGCCCGATCCTGCTGTATGCTGAATGCGTCGGCACCAGGAGTCATGGGAGAGCTGCTGGTCAGGCACGTTTGCGTGCTGGAACGAGTCGTGTGCGAGTGCATCGCCTCCGGTGAGTATGTTCCAATCGCCGAGTCCCATGGTCTCTCTCTAGGTAATCGAGACGTCGAGCGTCGCTTCAATCTCGATGTTCGTTGCTGTCAGGTAAACAGAGAGCCCTACTGTTCTCATCTCCGGTATGAAGTCTTCGTATGGCTCATCCTCGAAGCTGAAGAGCGCAGCGTCGCCAGTAAACTCTGTCTTGATGTCACCTGTGAAAGTCCAAGCACCGCCCTCGAAGGACTCGTAGCCCTTGGTCGGCTCGGCAGGTGGTGGGTCTTGAACGTGGACGCTCAGGTCTGCCTCGACAAACTCGAAAGGCGCTGAAGGCTCAGTACCGAAGGCTACCAAAGTCGCGGTCTCGTAGGAGATGTTGAGATCAGACGATCCGCGCAAGAACATGGCCACGTTTGACAGGTTGGGGGTTTGCTCGGAGATGATCCGGCTGAATGTCGGACCGACGCTCGACCACGTCGAGTTGAAGAGAACCGAAGGAGCAAACCACGCCCCAAGCTGGTTGACGATCTGCGCGTGCGTGAGGCCGTCGAAGTGGATGCGCCCCATGATACCTTGGCCGCCTTCAGCCTGTACTTTGAGATCTCCGAGCAACACTACATCGCCAGTGTTGTCCGGTGTCATCGCGAACCCAGCGACTTGATCGGATAGCTCTCCAGCAGGTGGGGACCCGACGATTGGGCCGGAGAAGAACCCGAACTGCTTGAAGTAGTTGAGCCGAAGAACGAACAGACTGTCGTGGTCTTTAGAGGGGTAGCTGCCGCTTGAGTCGCCCCTGTATTGGGACCATATCTCATACGGCCCCTCGTCTGGGGCCGAGATGACAGACATCACCATGTCCTTGGGGTATTCGACCCCTTCCGCAGAAGATGCGGACCCTTGCCCGACGTTCACCAAGGCAGCGGCAGATGTTTGATCCCACAAGCGGTACTCGGTGTGTCGGAACCCGCTAAGAGAGGTCCATCCAGCGATGAATCGAATGTTTCCGAGCACAAGGTAGTGGCTTATGCCGTCCGCTGTAAACTGGAGCTTGGAGTTTTCTGCCTCGTCACCAAACGTACCTGTGAATGCAATCTCGGTCGTATCATTTTCCGTAAACCACCAGTCCTGCCCTTCTACCATCCCGTTGTCGAGATCGATGGCCGTCATGTACTCGTCACCGACACGGGCTGTGTTCGTAGCATGGCCGGCTTCGAGAACGAGGTCCTTCGTGTCGTCACCGTCGATGATGAAGAAACCAGAGATCTCTTTGTGATGCGGGTAAGATGCCTCGGCAGCTCTCTGGCCGTGCGAGAATGGTATCTCTACACCTCCGTGCTTCAAGCGGACGTCGGTCTTGCCTTCTTCTACGCCCACGTTCGCTCGGTACATGACCAGGTAGCGGTGGTCGTTGGCAAAGTCCGAGCCTGGGATCACCAGGCGGTCCACCGTTCCACTGAGAATCGTAGTAGACGTCGTACTGCGTGCATGTAGGAAGTGCTTCATCAGTCGAACTCCGCAGGTTCGCCCATGAAGCCGATGAACGGAGCGATGTACTCACCCAGCTTCTTCGCCGTGGGTTTGCCGTTGTCGGCCAGTAGGTAGAGCGTCACATCGTAGATGCCATCCCCTTCGGCGAGGTTGCTCAAGTCAGAAAAGTTCCAGTCGATCGGAATCGTGACGCCTGCGCTGGGGTAGTCGAGACTGAGGATCTCAATACCATCGTTGATGCTCGTGCTGTTGACGCGCAAGCTGAATACCCCCGGCCGTGTGGCGTAGACCTCCATGCTGACTTCATCGAAGTTCGCTTGAAGTGAGCCCTTGATGATGGGCGGGTTCACAGAGTCCGGGACAGTCACGCTGCTCTCCGGGGAGAACGAGACAACGATGATCTGCGGATCGACCGAATCAACGGTGATGGTCTCATCAGCTTCGGTGGTAGCTGTGATGCCGTCGTCCGAAAGGGCAACGAAGATTTGATTGTCGCCTTCATCGCGCAGCTCGATAGGCGGACGTTGTTGAAACAGACGCCACTTCGCATCTAGCACCGGTATGCCAACCAGAGGATCGACGGAGAAGATCTCTCCGGGAACATCCGGCAGCTCGACATCGAGGTACTCAAACTTCATGGTCATCGCGGAGTCTGGTAGCTCCGGTGCTCTTTTGCCAATAGACGTGATGGCAAAATTGTCCACGGTTGGTGGTACGGATGTCTCGGCTGTGAGTACAGTCACAGGTACTGACAGGCTCTTCGCCATCTCGTAGAGGCGGAACTCCATCACCGATGTGACACCGATCGAAACAACCTCCATCTCCAGCAACCACTTCTTGCCGATGAAGTAGTCGATCGGCACGGCTGTGCCGATGTTCAAAGACGAGCTGCTCGTGCCGTACCAGACTCGAAACTCGACGTGACCCTTCTCCGTCTCGAACGCAAACGCGGCGAGTGAGCCTGCACCAATGTCAGAGATCGGGCTGTTCTGGTTCTGGAACAGGCCCATCATCACGTTCGAGTTTTGGCCGAAGATGGTCGGCCGGAATACAAGCAGTGCGCGCAGACCCAAACGGTTGGAGGGGATAGAAGCCGGCAACGGCCGTACCCATTTGTCGAACACTCCGGCCGTTGGTTTCTCGTTCGTCGTGGAGTAGGCGAGAGACTGGTAGTTCGGAGTGAACGATCCGATGTTCTCGATCTCGGTGACAGTCGGGTTCACTGGATCGAACAGCTCAGGGAAGTCCGTATCATCGGACGGGTCAGCAACGAAGGACGGGTGGCCGGCGAAGTAGCGCGTCGTCAGATCCTTGCGTACTCGCATCAGACGGCTCAGTAGAAGAGGCGTGTCGATACGCATGTCCATGAAGCTGTTGAGCGTTGGCGAGTCGAACAGCGCAACACTCAGCCCTGCGGTGGTGAAGCTCGTTGCTTGCGTAAGGACGTCAAGGTCCAGCTCCTGCTGGGCCGAGCCTTGGATGATGGCGTTGAGTTCTGCGAACCTCGGCTGCTCACCTTGGATGGTCACATCGAGGTACGCGGAGTTGAATGGCTCGTTGAGGAGAGCCGGATCGCTCCACGGGTTCCCGAAGTTCCAAGTATTGTAGTCGTAGATGCTGACGTCCATCGCCAGCTCTTTGGACCCGTCTTCGTTGGCCCCGCCGATGTTGACCTGCAAGAGCGCCTGCGCTTGCTCGAAGCCGGCACCCAAAGTGCGGCCGACGTACCTCAGATCAGCGAACGATATGTCGAGAGATTCTTCGAGATGGACGGTGAGGTTGATGTCCATCGAGACGGTGAGTTCAGGGGTGATGCTGACGTTCGCCTGTACGGACGGCTCTTGAGAGAAAGCGAAGAACCCTTGTCCGTAGAAAGTCTCTGGATCAAGCTCCAGCGCACCGGGGCCGATGATCCAATAGAAGCTCTCGCCCTCCATGTCCTGGCCCCAGTACGACATCCAGAAGAAATCCGGGTCGATGTTGCCATCAATTTGGTAGCGGCGAGCTGGCGTATTCGTAGACGGATCGGCTTTGCTATGGTTCCACGTTTTGTCGATCTGCGCGATGTGGTGGCTACTCCCGATCAGGATCTCATCAGCCTGAGTCGGGCTTATCATCTTGAAGTTGCCGTGAAACGCAGGGAAGAAACCTTGCTGCTGGCTTCCCCAGTTCGAATTGACGCTTGATCCAAACGAACGGAACCTACGCCGCCACGAGAACCCACGCGCTTGGTTGTGCTCGAACCCGATAGGATTCCAAAGAACGTCTCCCAAGATAGTCGATCCAGCGAAACGACGTTGGGCACCAACAAAAGTCGGCTGTGGGTACATGCCAATGAGAGCGGGTGCGTCTACCTGAGTCCCAGAGCCAATGGTTGTCACTGACGTCGAGGTAACTGAAACGACTTCTGCTGGCCCGGAAGAGAACGACGTACTCGAATCATCAAACGGTATCACGGCGATGGTCTGACCAGGCCACAAGTTGTTGCTGATGTCTCGATCGACGTTCACAGTCGTAGGGGAACCACCGAACCCAACATGAGAAGAAGTTGTGATGGCCACGCCGCTCATGTGAGGCGGCAGTGTGTCCATCTTCATAGAGCCGAAGCAGTACAAGCCAACTGTACCGAGGCTCACTGCTGTCTCATCGACAAAGAAAGCCGCTTCGTACTCGTTCACGCGGCCGGCGACATGGTACCTTTCCGTTCCGGGAACCCCGTCCGCGATGAGAGTCGCTCCGTCGTTTCCATCCGCCCCCACAACTCCGGTGCCAACATGGCTGACGTTGTTCCACATCTGCCAGCCGCGGATCTGAATCGCTTCACGGCTGTAGGCAGCGGAGACATTTCTAAAGATCTGGATGTAGCAACGAATGTCGTTCGAGGCACCGGTGGATAGGTANNGGTACGTCACGTTCCAAGTGTTCGGGTTGACGTCTTGGGCGTCATGCCGAACCCAGCCGGCTGCGAGAAGAGCGGTATCGAAAAAACCCGTCAGGTCGTTAAGGGTAGCGTTCGTTGTGCTTTGCCATACCGTTGCCATTGATCACCCCGCGAACGGCCCCAAGAACAAAGGCTTGGCAAACTGGGTGTGAGGAAGATGGTTCCCGAGCGGGGTGATCCAATACTCGCTCGGCCCTGTACGGACCCGCTGATTCGGGGCGATGTTTGTGGTCGGCCCGAAGAGAGTACGAACATGCGGTATAGGTGCCGCAGGATGGGAGGTTTCAGCGTAGAAACCAAGCTGCGCTAGATGATGGGTCGAAGTGAACCCAGGCATGTGCGGCCACCCAGGCTGATCTGAAAAACTTTCCGCATGTACGCCTTCGTACATAGTGATAGGACCAGGTACCCCCAGACCCGAGCCTGATAAGACGTGGCAATCCCATTCGTTGAAGGAGAGGCCCGGCTTGAATCCAGTAGTGACGTAGGTCTGAATTGGCCAGACACCAAGGATGGTCCCCTCCGGCCAAGTGGTGAAAGACGACATACTCGTCAGATCAACCGTGGTTGATGTTACCGGTGATGTCCCGCTCAGGAAAATGGTGTCTTCTGCCGTAGCTGCCTGATCCAGCGCGAACAGGCGGACTTGCAGACCCTGCTGGTACGCTTTACCTGTGAGATCATCGGCAACCTGAAGAGTTCGAGAACTAGAGCCTGAAGGTGACTCGGCCGTCGTCGTGGTCCAGAAATCGAAATTGCCAGATCGATTCGCGGTGCCGAATGCCATAGCCCGAGGGGCTAGAGACACATCGTCGGTTCTTTCAGAGAAAAACACCACACTGTACTCGTCCGCGATGCCGCGCACCCGAAATGTTTGCGAATCAATGTACCCGTCCACAAAGTTATCGGCGGTGTTGCTAACATGAGAGGAGACTATAGGTGACGGGGAGCCGGATTCGAAGTAGCTGTACCCGAAGACATAGAACGTGGTCGTGTCTTGGTATTGAAGTTTGATGAAACATCGAGTGTCGTTGGCAGCCCCTGTTGTGCTCAGGTAGTGATCTTTTCCACCGCTCGGTACAAGTTTCCAACCCGCCGACACCATAGCGGCGGAAAGGCCGTCGATGACGTCATCCGGGTTGTCCGTCCCGCTCGTCGTGAAGTCGAAATACACTTCAGGCATAGCTCATACCATCATCACTTGAAGAGCACTGTTGATGCTCAGGCTGACGTTGAACTGCGGCTGGCTGATGACGATCGCTGCCGTGAGCTGCGGGGTCTTCAATCTCTTTGGCCTGATGACGGCCTTCACCGGACCTGCATCCTCAGTAGGCAAACGGTCTTCGAGGAAGAGAACCCCACCAACAACCGCCCGGATGATGTAGCTTCCCTGATTGGGCCCTTCTTCGATCTCCAGTACATCCCCAGGCTCGGTCCCAAGAGATTGGAAGTCCTTGGAGGACGACTTGACTGCGAAGGGGTGCAAAGCCATCAGGACGTCTCCAGGTCATCGATCACGATCTCCGGCTCGAACTTCGGCCGGTCTGGTTCTATCGTAATGAATGGAGCATCAGAGACGGCCATGCTGCACACGGCGTAGATCTGGTTTGTCGAAGCTGCGAGCACTTCGAGTGACTGAGCAAGCTCGTTCGTCGATGCGATGAGGATCCGAAGCAGAACCTCCCGCTGCTCAGAGCCCTCTTTCGATACTTGCAAGGTCGCCGTGACCTGCTCGACTCCGGCAACGATAGTGTTGGCATCGAAGGAAAGCGAGAGCGTCTGCGCGATAACCTGTCCGAGCGACACGACCCTCGTGTGAGAATCGGCGATGAGGGCTTCGAGATCGGTCAGGGCCTCAAGAGTCTGTGCAACGAAGACGTCTGCGTCGGCTTGACGTTCAAACGTGAAGGCAACGGCCGCGTCCATGGATGCAATCCCGACAGTCTTCGTTGCCGCAGAGATTGTGTTGTAGAAGCCGATGTAGTTGTGGCCTGTCCTTTGGACAACAGCACCGCCGCCTGTGTTAAAGAACTTTCCTTCCAGAGGATCATAGGGAAATCCCGTCACCGACTTGGAGTACAACCACGGCAAAACCACATTGACGGCGACTTCATTATCACCTATGAAGCGATTTGAAGTGAACGGTGACGCGACAATAGCGTCAGTGGTGCCGGAGCTGTGCGGCTCCTCCGTGACTGTGTAGGCGAACTCATCAGCGTTCCCACCCGAGGCGGGATCAAATGCGATGTGCCCAATGTCTATGAGGTCCTTTGTCCCAGTCGGATCGATGTCATGGAAAGGCTTGTCCGGCCGTGCCGTGAACATGTAAGTCGCTCCACCGCCCCCGACGCTCGAATTGGTAGTCGTATCGTTGTAGTCTTCGACGAGTTTGAACTCCTCGAAGGACTTCAGGTTCATGGCAAACAACGTATTGCCGCCTCGCCACATACCTTCAGAGACGCTTGAAAACGTGCCGCGAGTTTCTAGCCGGACGGCGTGGGTTTCGTCGGTAAACCCCGATCCCTCAAAGGCGTTCGAGCTTTTAAGAATGGCGACATGCGGCATGGTGAAGAACATCATGTCCGGGTAAGTGTCGTCTTTCAGGTAGTGATCGGAGTATGAGATCAGTCGGTTGTTTCCGTTCACAGAATCATCAACAACGATTCGCGATTCGCATAGACCAGGAGAACCTCCGTTTTTAAGGCTCTGGGCGATGCTGCTGCCGAGAATCAACCACAGGTGATCGTCACTGGCGTCCGTCTCTAGCAAGAGCGACGATCCTTTTTGCCACACCGTAGGATCTAGCAAGTACGCACTCGATGAACCGCCTGCGACCCTGCTGTAGAACCAGTCCACATTCTCCTGAAACGCATCGCTCACACCGTCGAGGTCGAGTGCCACCATGCGTGGCCAGTGTAGATAGGAGGATGATCCAACAGCCCCGTAGTCTGATCCTACAATGTCCCAAGGGGTCGTCCCATCTGCGGTGACGACGGACACGAACATGAACCCTTTTGCGTTATCGTTGCGCCAGTCGTCCCCAGCAAACTGCGCGATGTTGAACAGGTCGGTACCTGACCCATCCGGGGGCGATTGATAGAACAACAGCTCCGCAGAGCTGCCTCCATCCTGAGAGACTGTGCCTGTAGCGATAAGTAGGTAGCGGTGACCGGCGACGAATGAAGAGCCGCTGATAGACGCGAGCACCGTAGTAGCCGCGTTCGGGATGGAGACGCCTAGCGGGGGGACAATGTTACGGAGGACTGTCAGACCTACGCCGGCCATGATGCCCTCCTTGTCTCACTCGTACAGGGCTGTGAAGACGAGCCTGTTCGGATAGCGCACGACGACGCCACCGAAGTTGTCGTGAATCCAACCGAAGGCCGGGTTTCCAGGCCCACCGCGCAGGATCGCGTCAGTCGGCAGGAGCTTGAAAGGGTGCGGTTGCCATGGCGGCTCAAACGGCCGTGTCGTCGCGAAGACGAGCTTGTTACCGTAGTTCGGGTAGATGGCCATGAGAGCGTGCTTGCCGGCGTTCTCCATACCGAGGATGAAGATTCTCTGCCTGCCGCCGCCGTTTCGCCAACTTGTCGTCCAGTACCGAACAAAACGCTCACCCTTGTCGAGATCCACCCGAGCTTCGAAGACGGGCCAGTCTTCTCTGCGCGTCGGGACGTACTCAATCGAAACCACCTCATCTGCCGGGAGATGATCCGAAGACAGGCCCGGCTGTTCAAACATAACCGTGCCCTCGCGCAGGGTGGCACGCCAGATGAACGGTTCCGAGGAAAGTGAGCGAGCTTGCTCTAGCGAAAGATCTGAACGGCCGACGAGTTGCACAAGCGATAATCCTTCCAGGCGGGATGAGGGGGCGACAGCTACCCCCCTCCCCTTTACAGGATGGATCAGGTCTCGTCGTAAGCGATCGTCAGGGTCTCGGTGGGCGTGAGACCCGGAGCCGCAGTGCTCGCGACCTCTGCCTGGAGGTAGAGGAAGTCCGCGATGTCCACGTTCGTACCGGAGTACGGGCCGGGGTTGTTCGCATCCATCGCGAGCGGCGAGCCGCTGCTGAAAGAGAAGAAGTCGGTGGTGGCCAACGCACTGTCGGTGTTCACCGGCTGCACGTAGGCACCGGTCACGCCGGACTCCATGGTGACGCCAGTACCGAAGCCGTTGAAACCATCACTGAACGCCCGGGGGCTGGTGATGGAGCCCGTGGGACCGGTGCCGCCGATGCGCAGACGCAGCGCCTTCTCGTAGGAGAAGACTGAGCCCGAGCCGGGACGAACGATGGGATCGTTCAGGTCCACGTTGGCGTCGTCGGCCGCCTTGAAGCGGATGGTACCGGAGGTCTTGGTCGTGGCGGTTGCGCCCGCCCCGTTGAACTCTCGAATGTCTACGATTGCTGCCATGATGTTCTCCTACTCCTGAAGTAGCCTGTGTATCCTCGTTGGCGGATCAGGTGAGCTGTCGGGTCAACTGGTCCGCGTAATTCTCGTAACCATAAGCGTCGGCGAAATACTCACCGAGGTAGCTCTGGATCTCCTCGTTGGTCTGCTGGGAGACCTGGAGGATTTCCGTCACCGCTTCGGGGGCCACGTTGAACATCCCAGCGTCGGCCTGAATGGCAACCTCTGCTCCGACCGACTTGATCTTGCCCTCGTGGAGCTGGGAGTCAGCGTAAAAGCGGACAGTGTCACCGGCGGTGAGGTTGGGCACGCCGGACGACAGGGTGTTGGCGAAGGTGACGGTGCTCGCCTGGACGTGCATCCGGCGACGACGCTCGGCGACGATGTCACCGATGGCATCCTTCGAGACACGGGCCAGGTACTTGGTACCATCCGCGTGCGACTTCACCTCCCAGGTGTCCCCCAGCTCTTGGTCGAGGAACATGGTGGAGGCGATGGCCATCATCTCGCTCTTGTCCTCTACCTTGCGGGTGGGGACAGTGCGGTTGATGATGAGTTCGACGGCACCGACCGACTTGTGCAGCCGAGCGGTTGCCATGACCGGAACGATCTGGCCCTGGAACTGACGAGCCACGAAAGACGTCACATCGCTTCCGGCGATGGGGCCCAGACTCGCGTCGTACCCGATGAGCAGCCGGCCGGCATTCGGGTCGATGGGAGCAAAGTCCGCAACGTGCATGTCCCCGCGGTGGCCTACGGCCTTGGACATCTTGCGGTCGAGGTTTTCGAGCATCCGGTCGCGGGCTTCGGAAGCGTGATTGGGGTTGTTCCTGATCATGAGAGCGTTCTCCTTCGCAGTCCTCTAACTAACCAAAGGCTCCAACCCATCGAGGTTGAAAATCTCGATTGTGTCGATCACCTCTCCCGGCTCCTCTGGGTCGCCGGAATTGAACCTGCTGAAAATGTAACCACCGGAGGGGGCTTGGCCTTCGTACCGAAACAGCCTCGACGTTGATGCCGAAGAGGCCGGAGCATACCAGTCTCCCTTTCGCAGTTCATCAACAGTCATAACCCATCTAACAGCTTCATTCCCTTTCGAGGACAGTAAGCGATCACAGGTTCTGTATCAGCTCATCGAGCTTCTCGCGAAGTACCTTCGGATGGAGCTGCTCTGGCCCGTATTGACGGGATACCTGCCTCGACACCGGCCGAACCTTCTCGATCATCGAGTTCACCCAGGAAGGGGCGTGCCAGGTCCGCCGAACCAGCATCGTCTTGCGTTGCTTCTGCACACTCTTGAGCGTCGGGAAGTAGTCCTCCAGCCTCTTGTCGAGGTATTTGCGGCACGCTTCGAAGGCGAGCCACCGAGGGATGTTGAGTGCGTTTTCGGCGATCGAGAGGCTCTTGTAGTTACGAAAGGCCCAGTCGAGGATCTTGGAGATCGTCATCCCCTTCTCGACCTCCAGCTCGATGAGCCGAGGGTGCATCTCGTCTTTGCACTCCTTCGAGCAGTAGACCGCACCGATGTTCTCGATGGTGAGCGACTTCGGCACGTACTCGTCCACAACCGATTCGCAGACGCAGCACACACGGTCGGTGATGAAGTAGACGAACTCTCGATCGCTCGTCGAGCTGGCAGCGTGTGCGTCGATGGCGTTCGAGCGTAGGGCCGTGATGGCGCTATCGAGCAGTTTTCGCGTCATCTCGATCGGCATTTGATAGAGGAACGAGATCTCGTCAGCGCTGAGTTGGTCCACGCCCTGCTGGTGCATGTACGCGAGCAAGCAGTTCGCACTCCATTCGTAGTCGATGTTCCACGCGCAGTTGCCGAGGTGGCACGGCGACACAATCGGTTCACGGAGTACCGGGCATTTGAAGCCCGTTTGCAGAGCGAGCTTCTTCGGCGCTTCGAGCTGCATCTGACGAACCCACCGACGAGCGCGTGTCACCGTCTTGTCATCACATGTCGCGATTGACTTCGCGACATGCACGGACGCGGAGTCCAACTCGCACGAACGGCAGTCGAGCGGTTGATGACCGATCTGCACCAAGCTCTTGTTCGCCGTGCGGCAGTCCCGCAACTCTACTCCGAATTTGCACGCCATCTCTTTGTTCTCTCTGCTTTTTTACAGGACTCGGAACTTTTGCCGTCGATATTTCGACCGTCCTGTAAATCCCCTTCAAGCATACAACACCTCGTCGATGGGCGGGGCGATAACGAGGCGCAGCGTACAACGTCACCCAAGGCGGGCACCCAGCGTGCTTTACTGCGTCACCGCTATTAAGCGGGGCAATGCGGCTTCCCCTGGGACTCCAACGGGGGATGGTGAACCGGCAGGCTCGGGTGGGACCACTGTTGTTCAGCATTGTCAAACGGTTTGGACGGCCACAAGCCCCATCGTCCATCGGTGTGTGCCTGAGACTCCAGCAGGTGCCCCGTGAATGTATATCAAAGGCTTGTGCGAACCGACTGGAGCGAACGCGGGCACCACAGCTCGTTAGTAGCGAAGACTCCACCCACCGTTGCGCAGCTTGCTGCTGGGGAGTGGGGGAAGCGGTACGTCCGCCCCTGCGGAATCGGGCAACCCAGCGCAGGGCTCGCGGTGTGGCGTCCTCGGGACACCGAGGTCGAGCGCGAGATAGCCACCCTACAACAGTCTCGTTCATTACGAGGTCATCAACAGATCGATCACCAAGTCCTACGAGCACTCTCCCTATCTGTCCCTTTTTTCGTCGAGGGCAGATAGGTGGGGTGCGCCCAGGGGTCCAGGGGGCCAGAGGGCCCTTCCTGCCCTGAAGCCTTGAGTTCCCCGGAGGCGGGCCAATCATCCAGTGAAGCCTGGGGCCTTCGGCCAGTGACCAGCGGCCCCTCGAAGCGTCCATCTATTCCGGCCCCCCGAAGGGGGGCCTGGGGAAAAGAAGAACCCATCCCCAAGGCAAGTTTTCTGTGGATGAAGCGTACATCCAGACATCCAGACGGGGACCTTCGAGGACGCGGGGAAGTGAGGGTCAGGGGAGACCGCAGGGGCTGGCCTTCGGCCTCGGCCCCTTTACCCTCGGCACAGATCCAATCTTCCACTTGTCCAGCAGACATGTGGACATACAGAGATCAGTAGAGCACGATCTAGCCTTCCCAGGGGGTGCGTCTTCTATTTCTCAGGGACGGCCTTCGGCCGCCCCGAAATGGACGATGGACCTTAGCGCTCGCCGAGCTTGGAAGCGAGAGACCCGCAGAAGGCACCTGGATCATCGACCTTCCCGCGCATCTTCTTGATGCAGGCGGTGACCTTGTGCTTGCGGTCCCCGGTCAATGAGGCCCAGAACTTCCTCGCGGACTCCATGGTCCAACCCCGAGGGAGGTCTTCCCACGCGGCTTCGAGGGCTGCGGACTCCGCGGTGAGGCCCTTGCGATGCAGCTCGATTGCGAGCCTCGCAGCCCGCGACTCCCGACAGCAGCTCATGTCAGCATCCTCTCGACCACGTTGATCTTGGTGATCCGATACCAACAGTAAGCCGCGATGCCCGCGGCGTCCGCTTCGTGAGGTGTGAGGTTCGCGGCCCGCGGCTGATCGGCGACAGCCCCGCGAACCTCGACGGTCGCCTTCTTGACGGGGACCATCTTCCCTTTGAACTTCCGCATGGTGCCTTTCGGGGCCTTCACTTGAAATTTGTCCGTCTGCATCGTGAAGGGCTGGCCCTTCGTCCACTTGAAGAGCTTCTTCATGTGCGCTTTCCAGGTCGCGGCCGGGTACGCGAAGGTTTTGTAGCGATGCTGGCGCGTGAGGGTGAGGACCGCGCCGATCATGATGTTGATGTACTCGACGACCGAGCCACCGCCGAACTTCGGCCGGTGCTGCATCCGCTCGATGGCGACGAAGTCCGGCCCGTGTTTGATGAGCAGCTTCTCGATGTCAGCGATGAACGCGCCGATCCCGTCGTGGAGCTTGTCGGCACTCAAGTCCGTCGCGGTGCGGACGAAGCCGTGCTCCTTGACCTTCCCGTTCTTGTCGAGGACGGCGTAGGCGAAATTGTCTTTGCCTGGATCGAATGCGAGGATTTTCATAAACCTTCCGGGGGCGTGGTTTTTAGGTGACCGTGCCGGCGCGTATGGCGTCTCCGGTCACTGGTGTACCTGCGGAGTTGAGGACTTCGAGCAAGCCCCGGTCAACCTCGTTGGCGAGCTGGAGCCGGATCTCTGCGAGCGGGAGGTTGTTGAACGCCTCGACCGATCCAAACCACGACGGGGAGGTGCCGTGGCACACGATGGAGATCGAGTTCGGTGGCTGCTGGTAGCCGTCTCGGCCGCTGAACCAAGCACCGTGTGCGATGTGCGGGGATGACTCGACGCCGGACTGGAGAATGTACCGAGCCTTCTCGATCGGCGTTCCGTCGAGGAGGCCGCCGGGATCAAAGGCGGTCGGGTCGATGCGTACTGATACGGGCATGGCTATCCTCCAATCGAGCCGACAAATTGTCGAACGTCTTCGGCCAGATCGTGCTGACCTCTATCATATAACTCGGTCGCGATGGTGCTCATCATCAACGCGAGTTCGTCACCTTCGATGTACGTTCCGTGCTTCCGCGGACGCTGGAAGACGTTGGGGGCGTCATCGACCTCGAACTCCTTGAGGTCATGCGGCCAGGGGAAAGCCTGGAACCCGGTGTCGCTCATGGTTTCGAAACGAGGTTCGGCTCGGTGATGTTCCCGTCCTTGAGGGCTCCGGGCTGCGGCCGAATGTCATCGGCGTCTTGGACGCGGTCCATGTCTTCTTTCATCTCGACGATGAGCTGGTCCATGCGGTTGGTGATACGTTCGATCTCGTCTTGGTCGGTCGATTTTTCGAGTTCGAGTCGGAGCGTTTCGATCTCCTTCTCGTTGCGCTGCTGGCGATCGAAGCGGATGTTCTTCGGAGACCGCGCCCCGATGTAGTCAGCTCGCACGTCGTCGAGGATACCGGCGATGTCCCCGAGCCCGACCTCTTCCAGTCGCTCGGCGACGGTGTCCAGCCGGTCCGTGGGGTCGTAGAGGTGCGCATCGACCTTCGCCAGCAGCTCGACGAGCTTGTGCTCGTGGAAGAGCCACGGTTCATCAACAGAGGCAGTAGTGGGGCCTTCCGTGTTGGTGACTTCGACCTGCCAGCGGTTCCCGTTGCGGGCGGCGAGGTGGTAGGCGACGCCTTCCGGGCTCAACCATACCTGGCCGACTGAGAGGAATGCGTCGGCTTCTCCGGGGACATGCGTCACGTCCTGAAGCGGAAGGTTCAGCGGTAGCTGTGCCACCGCGTTGGCTAGATCCGCGTTGCCTTCGCTCAACAACGAAGTCAGGATCTCCTTCTTGCGCTCGGTCGTTAGCGGCTCATCCTCGGGCCAGATGCCCATCTCACGAAGCTGCTCGACCGTGCGCTCCGGGTCGGGGCGCATCGGTTACTCCTCGCGAGCTACTGCGTTGGCCAGCTCGGGCTTCCCGGCCTTGATCATCTCGGCGATGATCTCTTTCTTGGCCTGGACCTCGGGATGCTGGTGCAGCTCGTTCCACTGCTGGTTGCCGCGCAGCTCGGGGTAGGAGCTGGCGTTCTCCCCTGGAGGCAGGATGCCGGCCTTCTTGAGGAAGTTGACGCTCTCGCTGTTCGAGGCAGCGCTGGCTCGCTTCTTGGTCTTCTTGGGCATCAGGTTCTCCTTCAGATCGGGAAGCGCTTGTACGCCTCGTAGTCCTGCACCAGCCTCAACGTAATGTCGTGGGAGGTGGTCTGTTGCAAGGGGCGGTTGGGCTCGGACTCGATGGACTTCCAGAAGGTCCCGTCGTGGATGCGGCGGAAGAAGTCTTCCGTGGACACGTTCTTGACTTCATCGGTGAGCCAACCTCGCATCGAGCTGAAGCTGTCGAAGACCCCGAACTCGGCCAGCGTGATGGACTCTGGCACCCGCGGCACGTCCATGCGGATCCGCGTGTCGTCCATCAACAGGTAGCGGATGTAGACGTGAGAGAACATCGGGTGCGGGCTGTCAGGGTTGTCCCTGGACAGCTCGATACGGATGACGACCGCATTCTCGCACAGCACCTCGTTGAGTACCTGGCGAGTCATCGGCCGGAAGGTCTCGGCTCGGCTCGGCCGCACGAACGCTTTGACGTGCGCACCCTTCCCGACGTTGCGGTTGACGAGCTGGAAGAGATCGAGCCGCCTCCGGCTTGCCTTCACGCGCCAGTCGAACTCGATGTGACCGCGCATAGCCCCTTCGGCTAGTCGCCAGAGGACCGGCCGGGTTTGCGCCTCAAAGTCTTGGCGCACGTTGACTGCTCTGGTGTTCCCGTAGGTCACGTCAAACAAGTCTGAGACGGTTCCAAATTTCTCGTACCCGCCAACGATTCCCGTTCCGTAGCAGACCTGGCATAGCCCATCTGGGCTAGATTCGATCTTGAAGCAAGAGCACCGACGTCCCTGCTTCTTACGTTGGAAGAAGTGGAAGTGGTGTGGATCCGTGAGGATGGCTTCGCGGTTCCGCTTGATGATGCGTGGGACGAGCTGCTCGTCAGCAACCTTGTGGTGGTTGTCCTGCAAGACCTCCGAACCATCGGACTCGCTGGTGCGATATTCTGTGAACTGCCGCAGCGTCATCCGTTAAATAGTAACAACCATGCCCGTCTCACGTCTCCTCCGAAAGGGAATCCAGGTCAAAAACGACGGCGTCGTGGTTGCGGAGAACATCACCTGCCTGGATTTCGTAGGAGAGGACGACGTTGAAGCGGTTGTAGACCCTAGCGATCCCAACTGTGTACGCATTCTCCACCCTGCTCCTCAGTTCAGATCGTGTTGGAATGACACCGGAGGCACCAACGGGGCGCAGTTCGTCACTGAGTCGATCTCTCGTACCCTGGCTCGTATCGCCAACCCTTCGGGTGGTCAGGGTAGCCCGTTCAACACGTCCGGGTGGCAGGACACCAATCAAGACGCAACGCTCGACGGCACTGTGGTTCTCACCACACCTTCTGAGACCACAGGCTTCGGGGGCGACTCGAAGTTCTACATCGCTGTGTTCGACGCAGATGGCCTCACCATCCTCGATGACTGGTTTTCACCGGCCCTCACGGGTGATGGGGTCCATGTGTCCCCTTCCGGCCGCATCACGCTGACCATCTCGCTCTACGGCCCAGACGAGGGAACCGCTTTCAAGGCCAAAGCCGAGGTCTCGGTGGATATGGCGGGGCTTTTTGCCGACAACGGGCTCGACGGTGGGCGTTACCACATCCAGGCCGACCACATCACCGACAGCTCTCAGGAGTTCGGAACCTGCTCCTACGTCCAGCCTGACGTATTTCTCGATACCAACGCGACGACACCTTCCATCAGTGGGGCAGTCAGCGTTCAGGAACGGGCTGGATCCGTGCTCACGAAGCACATCTCCGGCATCGAATACTACATCAACGGATCCGAGTTCGAGGCGAGCGTTGAGAACATCGACCAGCTCAACCGCAATACTGCTCGGACGACAGGCAATCTCAACCTCGACGGCTCTGAGCTGGGTCTCCCCGTGCTCGACCACTCGCCGTTCGGTACTGGGTCTGGGAACTTCTCAAGCTGGAACATCAACCACGATACGGACGGTGCCGACTACGACATCATCAACTGGGCGATCAGCGCGGCAAACTTCCGCCTCGCTTGTGACGAGTCGAACGTCTCGGCGTTTCCTCGCGACACCTGGGGATCCGGCGCTCCGGTCAACTCGCCGAACCAGAAGGTCCTCATCGACACCTACGGCGTTACAAGCACGGACCTCGTCGAGAACTTTGACGACGAAGCCCGCCGGGAGTTTGTTGATGGTGTCGGCGCGAGCGCTTCGGGCTCGTCGTTTGCCGGGGCCGGAACCTTCGACAGCGTGGCTTCATTGGCCGGTACAACACAAGCGGCCGTGTTCAGCGGAAAGCTCATCACGCCGAACCAGACGCACTACATTGGGTGCCATCTAGGCACCGAGGATTCTTGCCCAGGCGATGCGCCGAACGCCGATTGGTCTACCTACAAGCCTGATCTCAACGGCGTGAACCCGGACTACAGTTTGCTGTCGGTTCCGGTGGACTACGGCAGGCGCTTCACTCAGGGCGCAGGGTCCATCCCGTCCTTCCAGATCCAGTTCTTCGGTAATTGCTGGAAAGGGACCGACGCCCTCGCCGATCTCATCAACGGAGACTTGGAGATCTACGTCTACCGTATCGCTCGTGCAGGGACGGTAGGGGCGTTTGGCCCACCGCCAACCAACACACAGCCGCTAAGGGCTCATCTGCCGTTCAACTTCGCTGATTACGACGATGGCCTCACTCTCGCAGGCTCCGGCATCCGCGAAGGGTCCAGCTCGGGCAACACCATCAACTGCACGTTCGGGACTGGTACGCCTGCCGAGTTCGGTATGTATCTGCACATTCGTATTCTCGATCCGAACATCGCTCCGGCAGGTATGCAGGTGACGTTCTTCTAGGAGACTCGTATGGAGAAGACTCTCGACGTGAAAGTAGACAAGGACGCAGGGACCGCAGAGGTGAAGATGCGTTTGTCTGACACCGTCGTGGTCTCCGCTACGATTCCCGTATCGGACGTGCAGACCTTCATCGCCACGTTCCAGGATCAGATGGAGTCCTAAGTGGCAGGCTTCACAGAGCTAGAGCGCATCGAGCTGGCCGTAAAGGCCCTCGCCGCGGGCGTGAAGGACGCCAGTGTTCGTTCGAAGTGGTACGAGTCCGTCAATGCCAACAAGTTCATTCTCTTCGGTTCGTCGGTTTGGACGCAGGAAGATGATCTTCTCGCCAACCCTGCCGCAACGCTCACGGCCGCGCAGTCAGCCGCCGCGGGTCCTTTGGCTGGCATTGTTCAGGACCTGAGCGACCCTTCTCTAGCACGCCGCCTCGATCCGGTACCCGGGATTGACAACACCTACGTCGCCCTTCAGACGCCAGGTGACTTCTCAAGCGGCATCCTCGACAACTGGGTCTACCCGCAGCAGATTCCACGGCCGAACGGTTTGCCGAGCACGGGCTACTCGATGCGCCTTTATAGCGGCGATCCGAATGCGGGCGGCACGGAAGTTCTCACGACGGATGGCACGACAGGCACGGGCGTCAATAAAACGGTCGGGTGGATCTGGGACTCGGCGACGGGTCTTCTTCTACTATCCGACACCTTCGATCCATTTGGGGGCAACGATCCCTATGTCACCGGGTTCCGCTACATCGGCGACACCGCGAGCGACATCACAGGGGGCGGCGGGGCCGGACGTGAGCACCGATTTCAGGTGCAGCTCTTGGGCACGAAGGATGCCGTCAACAAAACCTTCACAACACCCGAGTTCTTTGATGATGACAGCATTCAGGTCTACTTCAATGGTGTTCGCCAGGAGAAGGGATCAGGCTCGGACTACACGACCTCTGAGTCTGGAGGCGTCGGGACGGGGTTTGACACCATCGTATTCGAGACCCCGGGGCCTGCCCCGAAAGCCGACGAGAACCTATTCGCCGATTACCTGCTTCCTCTCTGATCCGGTTATCATCTTCTGAGAGGTAGCCCGTCTGTGGGCTGTTAGCAGCTTTAGGCAATACATCAACGGAGGAGCCACAAGATGGGCCGCACATTTGTCCGCCAAGACGTTCAGATTCAAAACAGCGATCTCTACGATGATACCGTCGCCGCCGGTTCGACGATGGAGACTGCTCCCGTCAACATCGAGCAAGACCTCAACAACCTGCGCTCGCAGGTTCTGAACGTCCTCGATGCCACCAAGGTGAGCAACTGGTACGACGACGTCGCTACCGTCAACTCGAAGAAGCGTGGTCTGCTTCAGCTCAACACAGACCTCGACGACATGGAGGAGAAGCGCGTTCTCTGTCGGAACAACATCCTGACGGATGTGACGGTAGGGGCCACAGACAACTGGGTCGTCCTCTCCGTTGCTGGTTCCGAGACGCCTACCCTCAACATCGCCTTCGGCGCTACCTCGCTCGGAGCGGTTTGCGCCCAGACCGCCACCAGTGGAGCAGGCTTCGCGGTCAACGAGCTGGACGAGATCACAGGGCCGGATGCCTTGAACCCGAAGAACCTGTGCGTGGTCAGAGATGCTACTACGGGTCAGGCGCTCCAGTCTGGTGGTCAGGACATCTTCGGCCTGCTCCAGGTCGAGTCCACCGCCACGGACGGTGCTGCCTTTGATGACGTGTCAGCAGGCAACCGAGGCAAGATCTCGTTTGTCATCGCCAACGGTACGCTCGACGACCTCATCGCCTGCCCGGCAGCGGATATTCAAGGTGAGGTCATCAACTACAGCTACGTCTCGCGGCACACGCTGGACACACTGCCCGAAGCCTGCTTCATCGGCAACGCGGCCTTCGTCGATCAGGTTGCGTCCACGGACGTCACTCTCGACAACGCCATCGACAATCAGGTGGGCGCTGCTACCCAGCAGCAGAACATCGAGTGGCGCATCGACGACGCCAACACCCTGCACTGGCAGACCAGTGATGGTGGTGTGAACCTGTTGAGCATCTTGCCCAACGCTGGCGGTGATGAGATCGAGATGAACATCGACGATCTCGACATCAACAACGTCAACACCGCCGACTTCTCGAACGGCATCAACGTCGATTCGAGCGGCACGGCCATCGACATTGGCGCGACCGCCGGTCAGATCAACATCAACGGTGCTGGTATCGTCCAGACCACCGGTGCCAATGACCTGGAGCTTCGTGCCGGGAACGAGATGTTCCTCGACGACGTGAACCAGGTCGGCTCGACCTGGACTCAGACCCAGGGTGTGAAGCTCTCCGAGACCACTGCCGAGTGGGACGACTACGAGACCACTTTTGGTGGCGAGGTTAGTCTCCTGAACGCCATCGTTCAGGCTGCCGGTGCGGCGGCATCAGTCTCTCGTGAGAAGGCGGTGGCTACCGTGACCGCGAACGTCACGGCCGATACCAACGTCACCGGAGCTGGTACTTCGCCCAACCTCGATGCTACGCTCTGTGACTACTCGGCTCTGGATTTCGTCAACGATGTGGACGTCTACCTCAACGGCGTTCTGCTCCGTAACGGCGCGGACGCCACGGCGAACCATGACGTCTACCCGGGCGACACGGCGGCCAACGGCGACCTCAAGTTCGAGTTCGCCTTGAAGGGAACTGGCACACAGCCCGACCAGATCACGACGATCTGCTGGACTGGCCACTAAGATCTAGCTGACCTGTAAAGGATTAGCAGTCTTACCAGTCTTACCCCCTGGGGGAGCAGATGAACATCGAGAAGTCGAAGCTGAAAATTCTGATCCACAACAACCTCGGCGCGGACTTTGAGGATCAGAAGGAGTCCGTGGAGCGCGACCTGCACAACTTTGCCGGGCAGGTCGCTGCTTTCCGGCAAGCAGAGAAGATGATTGCCGGGCTGTTCGAGCACTACCGAAAGGATTTGCACGAAGGGACCTTGGAGCAGGAGGCGTTCGACCACATCGATCGTGCAATCAAGAGGTCGATCGGCGTGTGTACGAACCTTGGTGACAAAGCTCACGCCATGCAGTTGATGAAGCAAGGGGAGGCGAACCGCCTCAACACCATCATCGAAAATCTCCAGAAATCTATCACGGTCGAGCGCACCAAACTGGAGCAAGTTCTCGAAGCTCTTGATGACGACAATTTGTCGGACGAAGAGAAGCGAGAAGTCGTTGACGGTCGTCCTCTTCAGGTGGTCACAGGTGGTGCCTCCGATGCGGCCGAGGACATCAACGAACGACGTGCCGAAGCTCGCCAGCGAAAGGAGTCAGCAGCTCAAGTCGAGGTATCTGAAACGACGGCCGCTGGCAGCGAGCAGGAAACCGCAGCCGGAAGGCGGCCAAAGAGCCGACCCAAAGGCAGCGATACTCTGAAGTCGCGCAAAGCTGGAGGTGAGGCAGGCACTACGACGACGTAGGAGCCTATCTTGCCAAGAACTTCTCAGAGATTCCCCGGACGCGCTATCGAAGAAGATAGCATCCTCTTCGAGGATAGGGGTGCGGCTACTGGGCAAGTTGGATCCGTCTATCGTGTTGGCAACACGTTGTACGGACATGATGGCGGCGGCGAGTTCGACCTCCGCTCTGGTTCTGGGATCTCCGAATCTCAGCACGAAGACCTCGACTCGCTCGTTCACAACATCGCCGAGGACGCCTTTCTTGAGGTGACCCGTGACGGTAGCGGCAAGGTCACGGACGTCATCATCTGGACCGACTCTAACAAGACCACCAAGATTCGCGAAACGAACATCACCCGCACGAGCGGCAAGGTATCCCAGATAGTCAAGAAGCAGTACGACGGTACCGGGGCTCTCATTGCCGGGCAAACACTCACAGGCACGGTCGCTCGTAGTAGCGGCAAGGTGGCCAGCATTACCTGGGTGCAGACATGAGTGAGTTCGCAGTCGTAGAGGTGGATAATCCAGAGCTGAAGTCTGGGGACAAGGGCACCAGTACAGGTGCGGAGATCACGTCGAGCAACATCGACGCGAATACCGAGGCCCTGCATGTCGATGGCTCGAAGGTCACGCAGCCGGTATCGGCAGCGAGCTTGCCTCTCCCGTCAGGCGCAGCAACCGAGAGCACGCTGCTCGATGTCGAGACCGAGACCGCGGCCGTCAAAGACCGCATAGGCGACACCGCGACTCCAGCGGCCGGGACGGTCAACAAGCAGCTCGGGGATCTTGTTGCCAAAGACTTCGCGACCGAGACGACCCAGGCGACGTTGGCCACTGAGACTACGGCCGCAGAGATCAACGCCCGTATTGGTGATGAGGCTACCCCAGCGGCCGGGACGGTCAACAAGCACCTCGAAGACCTCGTCGCCAAAGACTTCGCGACTGAGACGACTCAGGCAACGCTGGCCACTGAGACCACGGCTGCGGAGATCAATGCTCGTCTCGGTGATGAGACTACCCCAGCGGCCGGGACGGTCAACAAGCAGCTCGGGGATCTTGTTGCCAAAGACTTCGCGACCGAAGCTCGCCTCGTAGAGGTCGAAACCAATCAGACGGATGGGACCCAAAAAACCCAGATCGTCAGCTCGACCGGGGACCCGATTGCCGTTGATGCAAACGGCTTGATTGCCACGAAGGTCCATGACCAGGAAGGCAACGCCTATCTCATCGCGGATGGTGTAGCGATTCCGGTAGGGACCAAAGGGCCCCTGACTCTCGGCAAGCAGCATGACACCGGCGTGGCCAAGTACGTCACGACAATCACCGATCCTACTGATGCCCTTGAAGAACGGATGCAGACTCAAGCTCGTCTGGCTCCGGGTTCGACTGTCAGTATCGGCAACACTGTACCAGCCGACCCTACTGATCTGGTTCTGTCTTTTTTAGAGAATAGCGGCAGCAACAATTTGTTGGTTGATGGCAGTGCGGCCTCGGTGGAGTTTTCTTACGCCCCTACAGCAGGCCAGATTTTGGCTTTGCAGTCCCTGCTGATCGTCTTCACCGCTGACGATTTTGAGTTCAACGGGGCGAGCTTCGGGCCTCTAAACGCCCTGACGAACGGAATAAAGATCGAGGTGACTGTCAGCGCGACGACGACGGAGCTGTTCAACATCAAACAGAATGAGGATTACCTGCGCACCCCAGGTCGCTTGCCGCTGATCAACAACACAGGTCCGAAGGATTTGCTGGGAGCGGAGTTCTCTTTCGGTGGTCTGATCAAGCTCGTTGGAGATGACGGGGACAAGATCTCGATGACGGTGCGTGATGATCTGATCAGCACGAAGCTGAAGTACCTGACGGCGACGGTGTTCGGGGTGAATGAGTAATGGGGTACAACAAGACAGCAGAAGGCCATCCGATATACGCCCTGGCAACAGACCGTACCCCGGGGCATGAGCCGTTCAAACAGTCGGATGGTTCAGAGCAGATGAACATCAACGGTACGGTTTCCGGCACTCAAGACAATCTTTGGGATGGCACAGGCGGCAGTGACTCCGGCACGCCTGACTGGACCGTCACGGGTACAGGGTCTGAGACATCCGGGTCTATGCACGCCGGTACGAACGGCTGGGACTCAGGCGTGGCCGCTAAAGACGGGGAGACAGTCTTCGATAACGGGTCGATGGTTGACATCGACGGCACTTACCAGTCGCTAGAGTTTTGGATGAACCCTCAAGCATTTCCGAGCGGATCGTTCCTGTCGCTACAGTGGCTGGACAGTGTCGATGGATCGGTAGGCTCACAGCTTGATGTGAACGACTACGTGACCAACTTCGATACCGGAGTCTGGCAGAAGGTCACCATCCCAATCGCCGACTTCATACTTCCGGGCAATGCGCAGAAGCTCAAGGTCGTCTACCGCAAGGTCGCGAACCAGCACTTCTACTTCGACGAGTTCAAGCTGAATCAAAGCGGCGGTGGAGGGGGGCCCTACGTTTTCCAGATCGCCGCACCCGACGCCAGTACGAAGTACCACGTCGGCATGGTGGTCCTCGTCATCGCAGATGATGGTAGCGGCTGGTTGGCCGATACGTTCGGCGCACTTCCGAAGTTGGAGAACGGTGTGCTCCTTCGGCAGCGCCGCCTCTCAACCGGCGAGGTTCTTTGGTCCTTCAACTCGAAGGACAACACGGATCTGTTCGGCCGCTACCATCCTCAAGACGACATCACGTTTGGAGACGGTTCGCTGCTCATCGGTTTTATGATCAAGCCGAGCAAGTCCAACATCGTCGTCACGAATGATGATGTTCTGGAGTACGTTGTTCGAGACGACCTGACCGGTCTTACCAGCGCCCGTGCATTTGCACACTGGGGAACGGAGGTGTCGTCGTAATGGGCATCAACCTACAACGAACGCCGCTCACTTCGGACGGGAAACCCATCCACCTGTCCAACATGTTCCCTGGGAACGTGAACATCAACTACCCCGGTGAAGGTGATGACATCACCAACGGCACTCTGCGTGGTGGTGCAGCTTTCGAATACAACGGTTCGTCGGTAGGTTCTACGGACATTGAGTGGCAGTTCAAGGACTGGCGCTACATGGCTGGCGGTGAGTTGATCTACACCGGAGCCGATCTCGGTGACTACATCAGCTACCGCAACTACGCTCCTGCAACGAGCGGCACGTCGGTGACAGCAGGAACCGGCGACCACGCGAAGATCGACACTGGCCTCGGGTTCAACATGTGGGCTCCTGCTGGTACGCCTGGCGCAGGAAGCGCGGACTGGGACATCGATCTCACGGAGACGCTAAACGAAAACGTCGATTTCTCGAAGGTCGTCCCCGTCCCGTCCGATGACCAGACGGGGTTGTACGACTGGGATCCAGACACCGAAGCCGTCACCATCAACGAGGATGGGAAAGGCAAGTTCGATCTCTTCGATGCGGAGATCCAGTTGACCGAGTTTGTGTCCAAGGCTCGTATGCTCGGCACCAACGGCATCACTCTGACGGTTCCTGCCATCAAACCGAAGCGCATCCTTCCGCACTGGAAGCACAAGGTCACCATCTACCAAGCAGGCACCCATACGTTGAAGGCGTGTTGGTTCCTCTACACAGGTCTACCTGTCACCGTCTGAGGAATCCAATGAACTACTTCTGGCCCATCGTCACCGGACACACCTTCTTCGACATCTGGACCCTTCCGCATCTCGGGTTCTGGGTTGTCGTTGGCTCGACCGCGAAGGTTCTCAAGGCGAACGTGTGGATCACTCTCGGTGCTTGTCTGGCCGTTGCCTTCGGGTGGGAGATCTTCGAGCACTTCGCGTTCCAAAAATGGCCTGGCTTGTGGGAGGACCCGGAGAGCTGGGTCAATTCTTGGATCTCGGATCCTCTGACGTGCGTCGTCAGCGTGCTCGGCTTTTGGGTCATGCACAAACATCGACGGAGGCGGCAATGATCAAGATCGTGTTCACAGCATCACGGGGGTTCGTCGGCAGGGCCATCCGTTGGCTCACCCGCGGCCGGGTCAGCCATGTGATGATCGAATACACCTCGGGGGCCTGGGGAGGCTCTTGGATTGCCGAGGCCACGGCCGTTGGTGTTCGCAAGGTTCCCTCGTACAAGGCTCGTCACGATGTCGTCGCGGAGTTCGAGTTCGATGGTGAAGACGGTCTCAAGGCTCTCTCGGAGTACGTCGGCCAGAACTACGACTACGCCGGCATCGTTGTTTTCGGATGGGCGCTGCTCTGGTGGCGTATCTTCCGCCGCAGGCTCAAAAAACCAACCAAGAACACGAAAGGACAATTCTGCTCTGAACTCGTCTCGCGACTGTTCATCGCGAAGCAACTCCCTGAAACTGAAACGTGGGATCCCGAGAAGAAGACTCCCGAGGATCTGTTGGCCTACTGCGAAGCTCACCCGGTTCAGTTCAGCCGAACGTCGTGAGCCTATGTATGGGGTGGGTTTTGATTTATGGCGGTGATCCCGGTCAATTTGGGCGATGCCGCGAAGCTGTCGTTGGTACTAGAAAATGGTGATACCGGCCAGTTTCCGCAGGCAAACGTCTACGAGCCACAGAACGCGACGCCGGTCGCGACTGTGGACTTGGGCCATACCGCCGAAGGTCTCTATGAAGCGGACCACACCCCTGCCACCGTAGGGCAGTTCAATATCGTCTACACCGTCTACTCGGACGCCGGCCGCACGACGCCGAACGCGCAGTTCTCCAAGGAGCTGGACCAGCTCCTCGTGACGGACGCGAGCACTAGCGACATCTCTGTCAAGCTCGATGAGATCATCAACCGCCTGGTGGTCATCGACGACGAGATCGAGCAGCTCGACATCAAAATCACTGTCATCGACACCAAGTCCGATGAGATTCTCACCAAGAGCGATCAGATCATCGCGGTACTCGACGACATCGTTCAGAAGATACTGCGGGTGCTCGGCCTCACTCACGAGAACGCCTTCATCGACAATACCGAGTTCGACGACTGCGACCAGCTCATCAGCTCGCGTCTGCGCATCTTCGAGTCGGCCGTGTACGCCCAGGCGGCCACGGATGGGGGGAGCGAAACCGCCGGACTCCTCGCTACATACCAAGTCACCGTGGACTACGACGGACCCACCAAAATGCGCACGTACCGCATGGTTAAGTTGTAGTCATGACGGCGCTGGCTCTCATCACTCGCGGCTTCGTGTGCCCACCTCCGGTGGCGCAGCGTAAGGCGGAAGCCAAGAAAGAGGGGCGGTCGAAGCCGGTAGGCGTCAAACCGGTGTTGGCTCGTCCGGCCGTGGCGAAGGCGTCGATCCGTCAAGCTCCGGTGGTACATGAGCAGCTCTTCCCTGTGACAACAGAGAAGAAGCCTTCGGTGAAGACCTCGGTGTCGTCAACGTCCTCGGCGAAGGTCTCGGTGACGCAAACGACCCCGGCCCCTGCTCCGACCGTGTCACCTGCACCTGCACCGTCGAAGCCCTCTGTGAAAGCCCGCTCGACCAGTACCACCAAGGCGCGGCCCAAACTTCAGGTCAAGAAGGACGAGTAGCGTGTCGGTCAAGCTCACCATCAGCATCCCAGACGTCTCAGATCAGGTCGCCAACGGCTTCGATTTCATCCGTGTGTTTCGCTCGACTGCCGGGAGCAGCGGGCCGTTCATCGAGATCACAGCCGAGAATCCTGCTCCAGCCTCTCTGACAGGCTCTCAGGTGGGCCCGTTCAGCAACTCCGGCCTGACCCTCCTACTCCGCGTGAATCGCGGTCCTACGCAATCTGTGACCCTCTCTGGCACGCCTTTGAGTGCCAGCCAGGTCGCGGCTCAGTTGATCGCCAATGTGTCCGGCATCACCGCCGAGGACGATGGCACCGGCCGTCTCAAGATTTCGACGACAGGATCCGGCACCGACGAGATTTTGGAGGTGCTGGGCGAGTCTGACGCCTTGTCGGTTCTCGGGTTCTCGGCAGGCCAGTTCGACATCGGCGAGGCCGCTCGTGTCCCGCTGGTCGATGGCGTCACCGAGTACCTGTTCGAGGACGTCGCCGGCTCCGACTCGGACTACTACGAGATCGACTTCATCAACAGCTCGACGTCGGACACCAGCGCGAAGTCCGACCCGGTTCAGGGAGCTACCGCGGAGACGGTAGCCAAGCAACAGGCCGACACACGGGCACCGCGGGGCCTGACGCTCCTGCGAGGCACGACGCATGTGTTCCGCGAGGGGTTCTTCAAAGACCCCGATTGCCTGATTCCGATGCTCCCGCTCGACGCGAGCAAGTACCCGAGCTTCCAGATCATCGACATCAACGGCCAGATTGTGGGGGCCGGTCTCGCGACTCAAGACGGCGACCCGGGCAACTACCGTGTCGAGTTCTTCGTTCCGAAGGACGCTCTCATCTCCAACGACGACCGCCGTTGGCGAATCGAATGGCTCTTCATCGACGAAGACCAGCGTCAGATCGAGAAGGTCACCGAGTTCGACATCCGCGACGTGGATGTCACCCAGTCGGAAATTCGGGACCAGAAGCTGATGGCGATGTGCGGGAAGCCGTTCCGTGCGTACATCCGCCTGCTAAAGCGTCCGTGGGCTCTCAGTTTGGACGTCGCCGAAGCGTCCAACGATTCGATCAAGGTGGTGACAGGGGCGGTCCTTCCGACCACCGGCACGCCGTCACCGGAGACTCCCATCATCCAAGAGTCGAGCGATGGCGAGACGTTCGTGTACCACTACACGATCCCGGAAGGCGTGCTGGGCGTGAAGACCTACCGAGCTACGTGGACTATCGAGCCTTCCGTCGCCAGCTCGCCGGAGTATGCCTTCCAGATCATTGAAGTCCCGAATCCGGTGGTGCTTCAATACTTCCCGAGCCTTCGGATGGTCATCGACAAGTACCAGAAGAAGCGGCAGATCATTCAGGCATACCAGGACAGTGACATTCACGAGTATCTGGTGCAGGGACTGAACTTCCTCAACGGTTGGCATCCGTACACGCAGTTTTCGTTCACGACCATCCCGCCGCCGCTCGTGCCGTACTGGCTGCTGGCGGCGCAGGTGTGGGGCCTCAATGCGCAGTTCCTTCTGGAGACCGACCTTCAGTTCAACTTCAGCGGTCAGACAGTCACGCTCGACTACGATCACACAGGCAACCTCGACACCGCTATCCAGCGTGCTCTCGAAATGTTAGAGAAGCAGCTCACGGCCGCGAAGACTGCGGTGTACCGCCGCACGAACTCGGTGGGTGTGATGGCCGGTAAGCCGTACAGAACGACTGGCCTTCACAACTACACGTTCAAGATCGCGAGCTTCGGTAGTCAGGACTTCGTCACCCTGCTTTCGAATATCGGCCTTCTCTAGCGGCGCGTTCGTAGCGCTCGACATCCTGTTCTGCGATGCGAACGGATCGGCCAAAGTAGGTCTTCTTGAGATCTCCTTTGGCCAGAAGGCGACGAACGAAGGAAAGGCTCACATTCCATCGGCGAGCCACTTCGGGGACAGTGAAGAAGATTTGGTCATAGTTGTGCATGTGTCTGAACGTACAACTTCTGTTAGGGTCTTGGTAGCTCGGCGGCGTGTGATGCTTGCTAACGCCTGCAACAGATATATGACGGTGACTACGTGAGCCCACTCCAGCCTACGTTATTTTTTCGAGGAAAAAATGGATCGACACTTGGCCGAGACGATCACAGCCGCCCTACTTGAGGCATTGGCAGACCATACGGACGGGTCGAGCGTCGGGGTGTTCTTCCCGCTCCCGGAGGATCTAGCCTCGGAGTTCCCCAGCCGGGAGGGGCACGACGACTCGCGGCCCCATGTCACAGCTCTCTACATTGGAGAGGTACCCTCCGAGAAGCGTGACGCTTTGGTGAAGGTTGTGCAGTCCGTGCTCGCCGATACGTTGCCGTTCGAGCTGTCGCTCGATGCCGAGCCGAGCTACTTCCCGGCGACAGAGCACTCTGACAACTGCGTGGTCGCCAAGCTCGATGTGATCAGTGACGGGCTTCACGCTCTCCACGCACGCCTCAAGGATGCTGTCAAAGCTGCCGGTATCGACGTGGACGATCACTTCGACGAGTACGTCCCTCATGCGACGCTCGAATACCTAGAACCGCCGAAGGAAGAGTACGACGGGTTGGTTCCTTCTGGATCGTGGACGCCAGTGGAAGCGGAGGTATGGGGATGGGAGCAACCCGTGGCCGTTAAGATGGGGATCTGACGGCGGTTATTTTGGGTGCATGATTGAAGCACTCGCATCTTTGTTCGCCCTTGTAGCTCAAACCGGCGGCTCGGCGGTTGAAACCGTCGCGCAGATGGGTGCCGGTGCTGTCCAGTTCAACGACATGCTGTGGCGGTACGAGACGTTGATGATCACCGGAGCGGCTTGGACGCTCATCCAGGCGATGCAGAAAGGGATGCCGAAGATGGCGGACCATCACATCGCCCAGCGGCTGAAGCCCGGAGCTTCTATCTTCCTGTGCAGCCTCATGGCGTTCCTGCCGAGCTGGCGTATCGAAGATGCTGCCTGGGATGAGACACTGCTTTACGGGATTGTCATCGGCGGTACCCTTGGGCAAGGTCACAAAATCCTCTCGCAGACCATCTTTGGCAAAGACCGACGCATCAAGCCCTACGTTGAGGATCCCGAGCTGCGTGCCCTCATCGACGAGTACGTTGCCGCCAAGGAGTCCGGCGACGCGAATGAGAAGAAGAAGGCCATGGACCACCTGAAGCACTGGCTCACCTGATCCTGTAAAGAGATCCCCAAGGAGTGGCGGGGCGCTGAAAAACTCTTGTCCGCCCTCACTATAGAGGGCCAATACCCCGGAGGCGGCCGACGAAGAGTCGGGACCGAGGGCAAGCTCACTCCTTCTGATCGATCCTGTAAATATGTCCGCATGGACATCGAAACCATCAACACGATGATTGCCACCAGCCACGCATCCGTGGCTCATCTGGCGTCTCACTTCGACACCACGCCGAACAAGGTGATGGCCTTCTTGAAAGAGAACGGCATCGACGCCCCGCGTGCTGTTGATGAATCCTTCTCTCACATCCAGAAGCTCTACGGGGCCGAGCGGACGTCAGTCGCCGACTGGGAGCAGTTCTTTTGGGATGATGAGGAGAAGCGGTACATCAACGGCATCGACACGATGACGATGGACGGCCGCATCAACGCGAATGAGATCCTGAAGTTCTACCACGGCGATCTCAAGTGCTGGTTCACTGGGGAGAAGACTGCGGCCGTCACCGCGTTCGATGGCAACCCGCAGCTCTTCCTGATCTCGAATCTGATCCCCATCGCCGAGGAAGTCGCCAAGCGGAGGCAGTTCGATCAGCCGGTCCCGTCGATGGTAGCCGGCCGAAGCTACGGCGAGCCGGGCGGTATCGAGTTCGACATCAAACTCTTCGGTCGGTTCGACCCCGTACTGCACGGGGTGCTCAACGCGGGCTACATCGATCAGACTGTCGAGCAGTGGGTGCTACCGTACTTCGAGCACTCCCCCTCCGGCTTCTTGCCCGAGGGGATCACCCCATCCGCGGAAACCATCGCCCTTTGGCTCTGGCGTCACTTGTCCACGACCGCTATGGTCAAAGGCTTGGCGCAGGTGGAGGTGAAGTACCGCGGCGTGTCGGCGTCCATGACCAAGGACATCTGGTTCCAGGTGGTCATGGGTCTGATGAAGCGTGCATTCGAATCGCGGTCGGTAGTAGCCGGCAGCGGCCTCGTTCTCCCGGGCCAAAATCGGCAGATGCCGAACCCGGGGGCAGTCATAAACCCCTAGTTCCCAGGAGGACAACATGAGCTATCAGAATCCAGACAATCCGTACCGGCGCGAGAAGTGGCCGGCTCACCTCACGTTGGAGTTCTTAGCCAACGAGAAGATGCCTGTGTTCGTGCGCAACACGACACGGCCTCGCGGCCAACTGGCTATCAACTTCCCAGGGCCTCACGGCCGTGTGCATGTGGAGAAGATCCCGCGGACTCACTTGCCGATCGAGCTGTCCGGTAAGATGTCGCTGGAGACGATCATGCAGAGCGACGACTTCCGCCAGTGCATGGCGAAAGGCGTGGTCGAGTTGGTGCGGCCGGACCTGGCTTTCGATGAAGCCACCGACCCGGACAACATCGACACCATCAACGACCTCCAGCTCTCGCAATTCTCTGCGAAGAATGCCTTCGTTTCGAAGAACGCGCAGGACATGTCGAAGACGGTCGAGGGCAAGGTGGACCCCGACGCTCCCCAGCTCCAGCAGCTTGGTGTGGACACCAACGTCGTGAATCCTCGGGTCATGCGTTTCATCACGCAGATCCAGAATGGCGACATTTCCATCAAGGCCGCGATGAGCGAGCTGAAGACGATGGAGCCAGAGCTTTCCGAGAACGACTGCTCCTACATCGTGTCCAACGGACCCGATGGTCAGGTGAGATCCTACGCGCAAAAGGTTCTCGCCCGGCTTCAGGGGAAGGGTCTCACATCGTACAATGTGGCCGATGATGATGCCCCTGCCCTCACACCCCAGGAGCAGGAGGCCGAGCGGCAACGAGAGATGCAAGCTCGATCTCAGCAGGCGACGGGCGGGCAGCTCAAGCCCCCTCCCGCAGTCTGATTTCTACTGCGGCCGGAGCGAAGCCGATCGGGTGGGACCTTGTTTGCTTCGCTCCGGCCTCGGGCATCACCTCCTTTCTCGGACCAGACGAGTCCTTGGGCCTGTAGGCTGATGTCGATTGGCTGCCACGCCGCAAGGGTTGGTGGGAAGAGGTGGAGTCGAACCACCGGGGACCGCAAAGGCCAGCGGTTTTACAGACCGCTCTCGCCCCCTACGAGGCTACCTTCCCGCGAAGGATAGTCCTCTTCGGGAGGAGTCCTGGCTTCTCTTGCCCTTGGGCGAATCCGACCACGTTGCACGCTCACCCGAAGGTCGGGTGTTGAGACGGGGAGCGTTACGCGGGGCGGACTTGATTGAGCTTGGAGTCGATGCTCGGAATCGAAGCGCAATACCCCGCCCATCCGGCAAAGCCGAATCGCGTGAGCAACGCTGTTTCCAGAGTCATCATTGGAGCGCTGAATGTACGCTAGACTTTTGCCGGCCGTCAAGGCTTATCTGATCTCCAATGGCTGATGGAGCACCACCTCTCCCGTTTGGGAACACGGCGACCGCGCCGAAGCAGATAGTCGAAGCGTCAGAGGATGACTTCAGGGCGCTCGGCGACCGCGCTGGGATTCAGGATGTCACGAGCCTCATTGGGGAGACACTGTTCGAGCGTTTGGAGGTTCGCGGAGAGATCGGCACGAACGCCGGAAACCTCGTCGGCGAGGCTCTCAGCAACGACGTCAATCGAGTACGCCAACCGTGGGTGCTCACTTGCCAGAAGTGGATCCAAGAGCAGACCTACCTCGTGTGTCGAGTGAACCCCAAGGATGTGAGCTGGAAGATGCCGCAGCGTTCGGCGGTTCAGAAGACTCGCGTCGGTGAGATCGTCCACGTCTGGAAGGATCGATTCCGCGGCACGTTCTACGACGAGCCCTCGATCACTATCAACTTCCAGAGCGGCAACATCATGCCTATTCGGGAGAAGCCTCTGAAGAAAGCGCAGTCGCAGCAGGTCGGTACAAACATCGATCAGTTCGGCAATGAGATTGCCATCTTCGAGGAGAGGAAGTCGATCGACACATCCGAAACCCAGCCGCGAGTCCCTCCGGGTCTGAGCAACTTCTACCAGTTTCTGTCGCTCGTTGATGAGCAGAAGATTCTCGACGACGGTACCATCAACTTCGTCTACATCATGTATAACAGCCGCATCTTTCCCAACCTCACGTTGGCCGGGCTGTTCACCCCCGAGGGGGTGTCGTGGACGGACACGTCACAAGATCCGAATCAGGTCGATAGCTGGAGTGCGAACTTCACCATCTACGATTCATACCCGCGCCTCCATGACCTGGAGACGTTGATGTCGTTCTTCCAGAACGCGGGCTTCGGTCGAGTCTAGGACTTACACATCCGCTTCAGTAGTTTGATGTAGCGTGTCTTGCAGTTGCCGGGATCAATGGACTTGATCCCTTCTTCACGCTCGTCGTCGTCTGGGTCCGGGAAGTACATCGGCCGCACGTCGAACTCTCGTTCAGCTTCCGAGGTCACCAAGTCGATGAGTCGATCGCCGGCATCGTCACCATCGAAGGCAAGGACGAGGCGTTCCACACCGCGCATGGCCAAGAGTGTCAGCTTGTAGGGATCCCAGGCTCCTGCTCCGATGATGGACACGGCAGGCACCCCGAACGATAGAAGACGCAGCGCATCGAACTGCCCCTCGACGAGGCACAAAGCCTTTGTCTTCTTCACCAGCTCGTGATCGAACGGGAACAGAATCTTCTTCGAGTTCATCCCCCCGAGGTTGCGCGTCTTCGGGAAGACGTAGGGCTCGTCTGGGTCAGCCTTTGCGGCCGTGCATCCTTTGAACTTCTCGTTGACGTAGATAGGCCACAGGATGCGATGGGTCTTGCTCTTCTCGTCGTACCACTTGTACGAGGGAACGGTCGCAAGGAACTCAGGAGATAGGCCGCGCCACTCCTCGGTCCACGGTTCCAACCACTCTGGCGTCTCTGGTTCGCGGTCGTCCTTCAAAGCGGCGAACTCTCGCTTGAGAAAAGCGAAGTCTTGAAGCTGGCGGTTCTCATCGTCGATGGTGAGCAGGCCAAGCTGCTCGGCGTATTCGTTCCAGTGGCCGTCCTTCTTGCACGCGAAGCAGTGCATCCCGCCGCTCATACGACTGAACCCTAGCTTCAGCTTCTTCCCTGAGTGCGAGTGGAAGATGCAGCTCACCTCGATGAAGTTCTTGGAGAGCTTGTATTCGAGACCGTTGCGGTCGAGTTGCTCGGTGATGAAGGTCTCTACGTCGATACCGCGTGCCATCAGAGCCTCGTCCCTGCTTCATCAACCCGATCGATGATGATGATGCCCATGAACTTCATTTACAGGGGGCCTGTAAAGGATCTTCAGGCCCAGGATTGTCAGACCCCTCGGGTACTTCAGAAGGACCATGAAAGCACCCAAGCGCAAGCCCGCAGACCTGGAAGCCGGAAAGCTCATCGAGTCCCTGATCGGAGCATCGAAGCGTGACAAGTGGCGGTACAGCTTCCGCGCTTCAGCGATGCCGTCCTGTCAGCTCCAGCAGATGTGGTTCACCTTCGACGAGAAGCTCGGAGAAGAACCCGGCCGCAAGCGCGGCTTTATGATGGAGTTCTTCATGGACGTGGGCACTGCTGTTCATGCTACCACGCAGAGGTGGCTTGGTCGCCTGGGTGTCCTCTTTGGAGACTGGGCGTGCGAGAACGTGTGGTGCGAGCAGTCACGCAACCTCGACAAGGAAGGCGAAGTCATTCCCGTCATCCGCGCTCGCTTCGGTCCGCAGAAGTGTCCCGACTGTAAGAAGGCGTGCGTCTATTCCGAGTTCAAGTTTGAGGACAGCCCTACGGGTCACTGCGACGGACTCATCAAGCTCGGCAAGATCACTCCCGAGGAGATGGACTTCATCCTCTTGGAGATCAAGACGGCAAGCCTCAAGCGCATCGAGGAGTTCAAGCAGAACGGCATCCCTTTTCCGTACAAGCTCCAAGGGACCATCTACACGAAGAAGCTACGCGACCGCGGCTACAACGTCCTCGGGGTGATGTTCCTCTTCATACCTCGTGACAACCCGCGCAACATGTGGCCGTTCATGTTCAAGCCGAAGAACGTGGACACCATCCACGACAACCTCGTCGAGGATCACGATACGGCGAAGAAGGCCATCGGCACGAATGACTACTCTGCGCTCTCTCCGGCGTGCGCGACTCTTGAGGATGCGGGTGATTGTCCCTACCGCGTCAACTGCTTCTCGCCGAGTGCGCAGAAGATTTTCATAGACAAACACCTCCGGTACACCGAGCACCCGGAGCGTGACGCATTTCATGTAAAAGGACCAACCTGGCCGAAGGGAGACGAGAATGTCTGAGACGAAGTTCGAACTGCCATCCGTTGAAGAGCAGGAGCGTTTGGTGAAGTGGGCCGACGAGGAGCTACGCAGCCTCGTCAATGACTACTTCCCGAAAGGAGCCGAGGAGCACAAGCCGTTCCGCTTCATGGCGAAGCAGCTCATGCCGCAGATGCGCGACTCACCCGCAAGCTCAAAGACGGACTACCACTCTGCATGGCCGGGCGGGATGCTCGTCCATACAGTGATGGTGATGCAGATGGGCTTGAAGCTCACAGAGTTCATGGGGAGCATGGAGAAAGACAGCGGCGTGTTTGATGCGGACATCAACATGAAGCGGTCGGCTCTCAAGTGCTGCTACCTCCACGACCTCGGCAAGCTCGGCGAAGGGGCAGACAACCCGTACTACCTGGAGCAGGAAAACGAGTGGCGCAAGGACAATCTGGGTGAGCAGTACGTCATCCAGAGGGACATGAGCCAGCTCACGTACCTGCCTATCCCTGTTCGAGCGTTGTGGTTGGCGCAGAAGTTCGGCGTCTACCTCACGCCCGCGGAGGTCCAGGCCATCGTTGCGAGCGACGGCCCCGGCACACCTCACGGAAAACAGGTCATATCGACGTTTTTGGAAGAACCTCTGACCGCGATTGTTCACTTTGCAGACAAGTGGGTTTCACAGGTTAGGGGCGTGTAATGGTCATAAGGGTCATAAGGGTCATAAGGCAGAAGGGCCCCCTCCGCAGAGCTTTAGTTGAACCTTTGTTGGCCACATCCATCTCTGAAGGGGACCTTGAGTATGCAGACCGAAACCCACGTTGCCGCTGAAGCATCCGCTCCCAAGAAAGCCCGAGCTTCGTTCAACATCGACCGTCACTTCACCACCAAAGGAGAGCATCCCTACGACCAGGTGGAGTGGGAGCTGCGAGATGCAGTCATACGAGGTCCAGGCGGCAACATCATCTTCGAGCAGAAGGGTGTCGAGTTCCCGAAGAGCTGGTCTCAGCTCGCGACCAATGTCACCACCGAGAAGTATTTCCGTGGACAGATCGGCAGCCCAGATCGCGAGACTTCGCTCAAGCAGGTCATCAATCGCGTCGTCAACAAGATTTGCGAATGGGGGTTCCAGCAGGGCTACTTCCAGCTTCACTCGGAAGAGGCTGATGCGTTCGGCTGGGAATTGTGCCACATACTGCTGCACCAGAAGGCCGCGTTCAACAGCCCCGTCTGGTTCAACCTCGGCGTCGAAGACACGCCGCAGCAGGCGAGCGCCTGCTTCATCAACTCCGTCGAGGACACGATGGAGTCGATCATGGACCTCGCCAAGACCGAGGTCATGCTCTTCAAGGGTGGCAGTGGGACAGGATCGAACCTGTCGTCGTTGCGCGGCTCGAAGGAACCCTTGAATGGCGGCGGCGTTGCTTCCGGCCCGGTGTCCTTTATGAAGGGCTACGATGCTTTCGCTGGTGTGACGAAGAGCGGTGGCAAGACTCGACGCGCTGCGAAGATGGTCATCCTCGATGCCAGCCATCCCGACATCTTGGACTTCGTCAACTGCAAGGCCGAGGAGGAGAAGAAAGCGCACGCCTTGATCGACGCCGGTTGGGATGGATCGTGGAACGCCAAGGGCGGCGCTTACGATTCTGTGCAATACCAGAACGCCAATCATAGCGTCCGCGCTACCGACGAGTTCATGGAAGCGGTGGTCTCCGATGGTGACTGGGGTACGCTCAACGTCACGGACGGCTCTGTCTCGGCGAAGATCAAAGCCAGGGATGTGATGAGGGCCATCGCCGAGCAGGCTCACTTCTGCGGCGATCCTGGGATGCAGTTCGACACGACCATCAACGACTGGCACACCTGCCCGAACTCCGGCCGCATCAACGCCTCCAACCCCTGCTCCGAGTACATGCACCTCGACGACAGTGCGTGCAATCTCGCGAGCATCAACCTCCGCAAGTTCGAGCGAGCGCCCAATGGGATCGGCTGGTTCGACGTGGAAGGGTTCGCCCACACGGTTCGGGTGATGATCCTGGCCCAGGACATCATGGTGAAGCCCGCCCACTACCCCACCCAGCGCATCGGCAAGGGGGCCCGCGCTTTCCGCCAGCTCGGGCTCGGGTATGCCAACCTGGGCGGGATGCTCATGTCCCGCGGGATGCCCTACGACTCCGACGAGGGACGCGCTACGGCGGCTCTGGTGACCGATTTGATGCAGGCCGAGGCATATCGTACCAGCGCCGAGCTGGCGGCCGTCATGGGGCCGTTTGACGGCTATGAGGCCAATTCTGAGCCCATGGCCAGCGTCATCGATCAGCACAGGGATGCCCACCAGGACCTGGAGCGGCATCTACGCCCTTCTACACCCCACAACGACAAGACCTGGGCGGACCTCTCAGCAGCCGCTGAGAGCGCCTGGACGGACTGCTCCCTACGTGGGGCCTCGGCGGGCTTCAGAAACGCTCAGGTGAGCGTCCTGGCCCCCACCGGCACCATCGCCTTCATGATGGACTGCGACACCACGGGCATCGAGCCCGACCTGGCCCTGGTGAAGTACAAGCGGCTGGTGGGCGGCGGCAGTCTCGCTTTGGTGAACCAGGTGGTCGAGGACGGCCTGCGGCACCTCGGCTACCCCGAGGATGCCGTAGACACGGTGCGTGACTACGTGAAGACCAACGGCCGCGTCGAGGGGTGCCCCGTCGTGCAGGAGAAGGACTTACCGGTGTTCGATTGCTCCTTCCGGGCGGTTGGAGGCACCCGGGTGCTGTCGCCGATGGCGCACGTCAAGATGATGGCGGCCGTCCAGCCCTTCCTCTCGGGAGCCATCTCCAAGACCGTCAACGTGGACAACGATGCCACGGTCGAGGACATCGAGAACCTCTACATCGAGGCGTGGCGGCGCGGAGTCAAAGCTCTCGCCATCTACCGAGACGGATGCAAGAAGACGCAGCCTCTCTCGACCTCGGAGTCCAAGGCCAGCTCGCTCCCTACGCCGAAGCGGCGACGCTTGTCAGACGAGCGTCAGGCTATCTGCCACAAGTTCTCCATTGGCGGCCACGACGGCTACCTGCACCTCGGCATGTACGAGGATGGCAGTCTCGGAGAGATGTTCATCCGTATGGCCAAAGAGGGCTCGACGATCTCCGGCATGATGGACGCCTTTGCGTTGAGCGTCAGTTTGGGTCTTCAGCATGGCGTACCTCTGGAAACCTTCATTTCGAAGTTCAAGCACACGCGCTTTGAGCCCAGCGGGTTCACCTCCAATCCAGATGTGCGTATGGCTCAGTCGGTCATCGACTACCTGTTCCGCTACATGGAGCACCGATTCTTGGGGGTAGAGCAGGAGGAGCCTGAAGAGCGGATTGCCGCTCCGGCACTGGTTGAGGAGGAGTCCATCGGATTCATCAACCAGACGGATGCGCCTCCGTGTTCGACCTGTGGGAACCTCACGGTCCGTAACGGGTCCTGCTACAAGTGCCCGACCTGCGGATCCAGCAACGGGTGTTCTTGATCTAGAGTTGGCGGCTCCTATCGTGTAAAAACACGGGTATGGGAGCACAATACTCGACGCGAGCAGTAGCCATTCACGAGCTGGTCATCCAGCTTCGCCGACGTTTAGAGATCGCATCAGTGGGGACCGTCACGGACAAGATGGCCCTCATCGATCTCGGTGTGGAGGTCGTCAACAAGGTGCTCTACTGCTTCCTCGTTTCGCAGGAGCTGTTCGATCAGGTCGAAAGCTGCATCAACCCGAAGTACCGCAAGCTCTCCCCCAACCCGAACGTCATCAACCGATTCTTCGTGACGCTGCTTGGTGTTGTGCGTTCTCTCGAAGAGAGCGCACGCTTCTGGGTTCAGAAGTACGCCTAGGCACCGAGGTTTGTCGGTACCTGTAAAGAGGGTCAGGCGGACTTCGGAATGAAGGGCTCTAGCAGCTTCACGAGCTGATCAAGTTCCTGGGACTCGATCTTGTCTACTTTGCGGCGCTTGGCTTTCACCTTTCCGGCGACCGCAGAGAGGGCAAGAAGGTGCTTGCAGAGGTAGGGCTTCATACGCGGGTTGCGAATCTTCGGGAACTGTCCGTTGCTGATGAGCACGTTCGAGGATCCTCGCGCTGCGGCGGCAACCTCGCAGTGGTAGCGCCAGTACGGGCACGAGCATGTGACCCAGCACTTGTTCTGGATCTTCATCACCCCGTCACCGCGCATCTTCCCGTAGAGCTTGATCTGTACTTGCCGCAGATTGGTGTTCCCTTTGGCGTTGGCGGTGATGTACTTGAACTCCCCCTTCTCGTCCTTGTCGATGAACGCTTTGACCTTCGTGATCCGCACTCGTCGAGCAGTGTCGATGATCTTGCGGGGCGTGAATCTGACTAATTGAGAGAGGTAGATCATCTCGATGGAGAAAGTAATCGAACACAACGACGAACGCGACCTGCTGAAGATGACACGAGAGCGTGTCTTCAGTCTACCTCTCCTGCCGCAGGCTCAGGTGCTGGAGTTCTTCCACGCTTTGGACGACTGTCTACAGCAGAGCATCGACGAGCTACTGGCGAAATCCAACTTCGTGGAGACCTACCTCGCTGACGTGGTCGCAGAGGTCGCGGCCTCTGTCACGCACGGGCGTACCATCTACGGCCGTATGACTTCGACTCGTCGGAAGAAGGGAGACCCGAAGCCTCCTCCCGCTCCGAAGGGAACGCCGCAGGCTGTGTTCAAGCGGACCTCCGACATCAAGTTCTTAGAGCAATCCATCAACACGCTGCGCCTTTTGGCCTACTACCAGGATCGCGATCCGTTCCTCGTCGTCAACGAGAAGGATGCTGCTCGTCAGGTGCTCGCGGAGATCAAGTTCGTGCGGCTCGTCTACGAAGAGGTCATCGACAAGTTCCTGAGCCACACCGAGAACTACATGGAGATGTCTCGACGAGCGGCCGAGGCACACAACCGAATGCGAGACTCGAAGAAGAAGGGGGACTTCGTCGAGGCGATAGGTGAATGGTCTAGCCTCCATTCTCAGATGCAGGCCATTGAGGAAGACCTGCATGTCGATCGGGCCTACCTCTACCATCTGCGGATGCAGGTCGCGAAGAACCAAGAGCGGCAGATGAAGCTCCGCAAGACCATCTACGAACCGTACCTCCGCATCGTCTACAAGGAAGCGAAGAAGCACGCGACCAACCACATCCAAGTGCTCGACAATTTCCAGAACGGAAGTACCGGCCTCATTCGTGCGATCTCCTGTTACAACCTCGATCGCAACGTCTCGTTCAGTTCCTACGCTCACTGGTGGATTCGGCAGTCTATTCTCTTCCACATCAAGGATAGCTCGAATTTCGTGAAGCTGCCGGTGACGACGTGGCAGACGTACACTTCTGTTGAGAAGGCGCGTGCAAGGGTGCTGTCACGGGATGGTGATGACAGCATCGAGAACCTCGCTGAAGAGACGGGCCACTCGCCGCAGAAGCTCCAAGAGGTCTACGACGCAGTTCGATCGTCGCACGTCCACAGCCTCGACTACGAGGTTGATGAGACCGGCAAGATGATGCTGATCGATGTCATCCCCGACAGCAACATCGAGGAGCGGGAGCGTTCGGAGGAGATCAGCCAGGACGTGGAGGAGCGGCTGGCTCGGTTGTCTCCCCAGCAGCAGTGGGCCATGCGTCTCAACTTCGGTATGGTCGGCTCGCTATCTCACAAAGGCCCTCTCAACCCCGATGACGTGATGCGCGAGAAGATTCGTCAACGGCTCGCGGCTGTTGATGTCAGCCTTATGCCATAAGGCACACCCCTCCCAAAAATTGTCGGGCCTCTCCTGTAAAGGATTTGGTGGACGCAAGAAGTCACCCAGGCCGTAGTGGCCGAGTACATGACCACCAGTCCAAGGAGAAAAACATGGGTAAGCCCCTATCAAGAGTGAAGAAGTACAGCGACGACAAGAAGTGGGAGGATGAGGTCGAGTGGATCAAGTTCCCTGACGGGAAGCAGGTTCTCGTTCGAGTCGTCGGCAACGTGACCGTTTTGGCCCGGTTCTGGATCGAGACGCTATCCGGCAAGCGCTTCCCGATGTGGGATCCGAGCTTCGACTCCGAAGAGGAGGAGTACGATCACACGCGGCCGTCGCCGATGTATGACGACTTCAACCAGAAGTCCCAGAAGATCATCGTCGGAAACTGCATCGTTCGGTCGTTGCAGGAGCGCGGTGACGACAACCCGGTTCGCGGCTTCATGCTTCCGCACGCCATCAACGATGATCTGCACGACATCGTCGAGATGATCAAAGCCGATCCTGCGGACCCGGAAGACGGTGTCGATTTGGCGATCCGCTACAGCTCGAAGGCGGTCGGGAACAAGAAGTGGGGCATCCAGCGCGGCGACGCGACCCCGATGACGGACGAGGAGAAGGAGTTCGATTTCTACGATTTCGACACCATCGCTCCTGACTTCAGCGATCCTGACATTGTTCAGGAGTACGCCAAGAACATGAAGGAGGCCATGGCGAGGCACAAATACTACGTCTCGCAGGAGAAGCGTGTGCCTGATGGTGCCCGCAACCCCTTCAAGTATTTCAAGGGCGATGTGAACGGCAAGCCGTGGAACGCTTTTGAGGTCCTGGTGGACTACCGGAACGAGAAGGACGGCGAAGACAAGCACAAGCTCAACGAAGATGCTCGTGATGATGACGACGAGCCCAGCAGCAAGAAGAAGGGCAAAGGCAAGAAGAACCTTCGCGTCGTCGAAGACGACGAGGCAGAAGACGAAGAGGTGGAGGACGAAGACGAAGACGAGGCACCTCCTCCGAAGTCCAAGAAGAAGGACAAGAAGAAGCCCGAGCCCGTCGATGAGGATGAGGATGAGGATGAGGATGAAGACGAGGACGAAGACGGTGACACCAGCGGTCACCCGGACGGCATCGCTATGAAGAAGCACAAAGAGCTGGGCATGGTCCCTGAGTGCTTCGAGGAGTACGACGGCTCGGCCAAGTGCTCGCGTTGTCCTGTCCGCGCCAAGTGCATCGACAGCTCGGAAGACGACTTCTAGCAAAGCGAGGTTGCGGGGGCGTCCGTTGGGCGTCCCCGCTTCTACGTCATGTCTTCAAAGGGCCGAGGCAAACCCTCCATTGAGGGGGATCGTTACTACACTCCACCGTGGGCAGTGCGGCAGTGTATGGAGTACGTTCTGCCGTTCGAGGTCGGCGATGCGTACAAGCCAGGCTTCCGTATCCTCGAACCTTCCGCTGGTGGTGGAGCCTTCGTAACCAAGCTCCGTAAGCTCTACCCAGAAGCAACCATTCATGCGTGCGACCTCGACGAGACTTCGGGTCCGTGGCCGGAAGCAGACAAGAGTTGGTACGGAGACTTCATCGAGTTCGCTTCTGAGACCGATGAGCGTTACACGACCTCATCTGCGGAAACCCTCCGTTCGAGCTGGCCATCGACTTCGTCAAGAGCGGTCTCCAGATCGCTGACCGTGTGACGTACCTGCTACGTCACGGCATCGTCGCTTCGGATGAACGACGAGCGTGGATGCGAGACAACAAGCCCCATTCAAACTTCTCGCTCGCCCATCGCCCGCGTTTCTTGCGAGGTAAGAAGAACAGCGACTCGTGCGACTACGACTACATCACTTGGCGCTCCGACATCCCTTGCCCGGATTTCACCATCACCGACTACCTACCTGCCGTCTCGAAGGAGGAGCGCAAGATACTCGCACACGGGGTTCTCGCCTACGAAGATGGCGTGGTGAAGTCGATGAGACATCCGAGGTTGTTCTGATGCTTCGCGAGCTGCACGCAGAAGACTACGTGGACAAGGTCTACGGCCGAGGTCTGCATGTGGTTCTCCTCTACACCGAGGACGAGGCGGGTTTGTGGCGTCAGGCTATGAGGAGTTTGGAGCCTCTCGTGGACCGGTTCCGTACTTCGTCGAGGGTGAACATCTGGGTGTGCAAGATCGAAGACGCAGCCGATGCCGAGGCGGTACAGGTAGCCAAGCTCCCTCAGTTTCGAATCTTCGCCAATGGTAGCGAGACGCATACTGAGATTGGCGTGATGGACGGGGAGTCTGTTCTCAATCGAGTATTCGCCGCCGAGGAGGGTTGATGTCGTTCACGTTGATCATCACGGACTCGTCGATCAAAGCTCGAACTATTGGAGCAGTTCTCCGCAACGTCGAACGTGACACGACCTGGGACACGATCTCCGCTGCCGGCGTCGTAGCCGACTGGCCTCGTAAAGGACGAGGACCTGGGCTGACGAACAACCTCCGTCCGAAGTTCAACATCCGCAACCGCTCTATCCTCAACAAGGTCGCGCTGAAGTGTACTGAGGCTGATCGTATCTACATCGCCATCGACGACTACGAGGTGGCGTTCCACCTCAAGAAAGAAATCCTCGATAAGCTACCGGCGAAGACCATCAAGCACATGAGGCTGGCGGCTCTTACTACGGCCGATGTCTCGGCAGCTCTCGAACGGGATGATGACATCAACGACCTACGGGCCGAGGCGAGGATTGCCGGCCGCGTGATCGATCGTCTGATCCAGCTCAATCTGAATGATGCTGTGGGTTACGAACTCGGGCGAGCCATCGTCCCAGCAATGCACGTTCTCCTCCGTCACGCTTCACCGGGCCAGACCAAGCTCATGGTGGACTACAACCATGCCCTCTTCGGTGACAAGAAAGTCTCCTTCAGGTCCGCGCCGATGCCGACTGAGGAGGCACAGGAGATCGATGACTGGCTTCAACACAACCCGATGCCGAAGCTCCAGCGTGAGGTCGAGGAGGACCTTGCTGCACCGCCCCCGCGGCCGTACAGCACCGCCGAGCTGACGAAGGCAGGCGTTGATCTGCTCGGACTCAAGAGCATCGAGATCATGTCACAGGCGTGGGCCTTGTTCGACAGCGGGCTCATCACCCGTCCTGTCACAACCGGACGGGGTATGAACGCCTATACGAGGAACCAGGTGCTGTCCCGCATCAAAGCTCTGGCTGGGGACAAGTATTGCGGNNTCAGCGCGAAGGGATCCGTCCGACCGACATCGCCGTGGATCCGTCCGTTGTACCAAAGCCTGTGCGGCCCATCTACAGGCTCATCTGGGCGAACGCTCTGTGCTCCTGCTCGATCTACTCCTACGTCCGCCGTGAACGTGTGTGGTTCGAGGTAAACGGCCGCGAGTTCGAGACATGGGCTTTCAAGATCACCAAGAGCGGCTATGACCGTCTGGGCATGGGTATCTTCCTGCGCGAGAGCGAGGTGCCGGACAATCTCGACTATGCCGACTCGATGTTCCTGAGCGACGGTTGGCCGCACGAAGCGGACTACATCGAAGCTCTGGCGAAGCACCTTCAGGGACTGGACAACCCGGCAGCGGTAGTGAAGTCACTGGAGAACCGAGACTACATCCGCTACGCCGGCAGCGTCGTCATGCCGACAGTTCGCGGTCACGGGATGCTTCGAGCGGTACAGGAGCACATCCCAGAGATGATGAGCCCATCGTTCTTCACCCAGGTTGAGTACCGTCTCAATCGCATAGCAGCGGGAGAGTTCAACTACGACGACGTGATCCCTGAATACGCAGAATGGGCGAAGGAGCGGGCCGCATGACCTGTAAAGAGGCAGCAGCATGTCGAAGGTCATCATCCGTCAAAAGTTCAACCCGGATGCGGAAGGGGATCGTGCGTCCGTCACGAGGACTCTCAGGGCCGACGAAAGGCTCTACGTCGAGGTGGAACACACGATCGACGCCCGGGAACCAACCATCATGGTCGCAGTGGACAACGCTGTGAAGAACTTTGAGGAGAATGCAGATGTCAGCGGCAGCGAAGAAGAAGACAACCAAGAAGAAAGCGACTCGGAAGACGGCGACCAAGAAAACTCCGAAGACTCCGGCTCTGGTGACGACAGTCGATGATGACCTCGACATCGACTCCCTGATCGAGAAAGAGTGCAAGACCCTCAAGCTGACGCCTACCAACCTGAAGCGCGGAAAGCTCGTCAGTGACGCAGTAAGCACAGGATCACTGTCCCTCGATCTCGTACTGGGCGGTGGCTTCGCTCCGGGGCGGCGCTCCAATGTCTTCGGCCGAGAGCAGTCTGGCAAGACCACGCTGATGTACTTCGCCATGCTCGCGTGTATCCGCCAAGGTATCCGCGTTCTGTTCTTTGATTGGGAGGGTTCGACGGATCCTGACCGAGCTGAACGTATCGGCATCCCGCTCGACTGGGCCGAGCAGCTCAAGCGCAAGGAGCCTGTGCTCTTTCGCTACTTCGACCGTATGCGTACCGGGCAGCAGATGTTCCGTCTCGCTCGTCGTATCATGAACCAGCTACCTGATCGTGAAGAAGGGCCGGTTCAGCTCGCTTTCTTCTGCGACAGCCTACCGAACGTCGTACCTGAACAACAGGATGAGAACGATGAGACAGGAGCCAATGCGCTGCGAGCACGTCTCTTCTCGGAGAACCTTCCGCTCATCAAGAGTCAGCTCGCCGCGAAGCGCTGCATCTGGATCGACGTGAACCAGATGCGGACCAAGCCTGGCTTCTCGCTCGGCAATCCTGAGTACGAGCCCTGTGGTGAAGCTGCGAAGACGCAGTCTGACATTCGCATCAAGGCCAAGAAGACTATCGCGGATAAGGAAGCCAAGAAGGTTCGCAAGCTCATGTACGCCAAGGAGTCGAAGTACATCGAGGTCGAGCAGACCTGGGATGGCCGTGGGGTGGACAAGTACAACCAGATGACGTTCTACGTCACGAAGAACAAAGCATTCAGCCCCAACCGCGGTACGACGCTTCGCCTCTGGTTCGAAGAAGCTGGCGAACCTGGTCGTGGTATTGACCCCGTCTTCGACTGTTTCGAGTACCTGCGTCTCACGGGACAGGTGCATCTTCGCAAGAAGATGATGACCATCGACATTCCTCCATTCAACCAGGAGCGCGAGGTCCATATCCCGGTATGGGATGAGAAGAAGAAAGACTGGAAGCACGACCCGGAGACAGGGGAGATTGAGGTGGAAGTGCAGAAGCGCGACACCTGGACGTGGATGGACTTCAAGCAGCTCATCCTCGACCCAGACTCGACGAAGGGAGCCGAGCGCAAGAAGTTCGACATCATCGCCGCGTGCCGAAAGCAGCTCGAAGACGAGTCCGCGTGGGCTCTTTACTTCGAGGAGCAACGGCGGACTGCCATGAAGGCGGTGCGCGGATCTGATGACGAGGACTAGGCTATGAAACACTCAATCTTGGTTGTGTTCGATGTGGACGGATCACTGGCGGACTGTGACGAGTCGCCGAACCACAACTACGATGAGAAGTACCTGCTGTCGCGTCCGATTCACCGCAACATGGCAGAGGTGGTCCGTCACTATCTGAAGATGCCGAACGTCGAGCTGGTGTTTATCACCGGTCGGCCGAAGAGTGTCTATCGGGTGACGTGGCAGTGGCTCAACAAGCACCTTCAACTAGCGGCCTCCGGCAAGAGGGTGTCGCTGGTGTGCCGGCCTGATTCAGAGCCGCACGAGAAGATAGCTGCTTGTAAGTTGCACGAGGTAGTGCAAGCCATCCGGCGGGTAGGGTCGAAGCCTGTCGAAGCATTCATCTACGACGATCAACTCTCGAACCTACGTCTGTTCGAGAGCCTTCGGCCGATGGTCGCCAATCTGAGGTTGTTCAAGGTCGAAGACGACGTTGCAACCGCCTGGAGCCTGTAGTGGGAGCCCGACTTGTATTCAACCAACCTCCTCCTCTTTCGGAGCTGAAGAGTCAGCTTGCGAAGGCAGGTGTATCTCTGTCCAAGCAGCAGCAGGACTTCATCGAAGAGCACGGAACACACCGGGGCCTGTCGATTGATGGGCAGCGCGTCTACTGCCGCACCTGTAACCAGAGGGACGGACAATGAGCTACCGGTCTGGGATGCCGTTGATGCTCCATACCGCCGACCTGCATGTCGGAGACAGTCGCAACCTGCCCGGATACTTGGAGCGCCAGGAGAAGATGCTCTACACCATCACCGAGTTGTGTGTTGATCGAGAGGTAGATCTTTGCGTCATGGTCGGCGACATCTTCGACGCGAAGCACCTCAAGCCGCGTGAGAAAGACATGTTCTTGCGATGGCTCATAGAGCATGACCGGGCCGGGAAGAAGCACAAGTTCGATACTGTCATCGAGAACGGCAATCACGATGAGGTCGAGGAAGGCTACACGCACCTGCGTCAGCACAAGATCATGCAGGACTTCGGGATGCTCAAGAGCACTCACATCGTCGAAGCCGATCCGAAGCTGCTCGGACCGTTCAAGGGATCGATCTGGGTGGCCGCCCTACCGGCTCGCAAGTACAAAGGCGACGAGATCAACTTCGCCGTCTCTGCGCTCTACAAGAAGCTCGAAGCCAAGCTCGAATCGAACCAGACCAACATCCCAGGGACCGAAGAGAAGGTTCACTTCGTGGCCATGGTCCACGAGGCAATCCTCGGTGCCGAGAACGAGCTGGGCACCTTCAGGGTCAAGAAAGGCCCGAAGCTCGATCCAGATCTCCCTGTGACGTACTGGGCTCTCGGTGACATCCACAAACCGTTCCAGCAGATCCTCCCGAATGCGTGGTACCCAGGATCACCCATTCAACACGACTTCGGTGATGAAGACACCGAGCGCGGTGTGCTGGTCGTTGATCTTGAAGACCCTGTGGATCCCGAGCCGGTTCTTGTCTCGGGCGTCAAACCCTTGATCACCCTTTCGCAGGTCCCTGCTGAGTGGCCAGACGCCATCGTGCGCTTCGAGGGAAGTCCCGAGGAGATCGCCGATACCGCCTTCCCTGAGAACGTCGTGGGCTTTAAGCCTGTTCTGGAAGAAGACACCATGTCCTCTGCTTCTGTGACGTTCGAGGGGTCTGATCTGCTGGACGATCTGCCGGACGTGTTGACTGATCAGTCTGTTCCGGCCGACCTCCAGCAGGATGTGGTTGATGAGATCCAGGCGGCTCTGGGGGTCCTGTAAAGACACCCTACCAGGAAGGATTATCACATGAGCGAAGCCCTAGCCGTCAAATACCGGCCGCGCACCATCGAAGACTTTGTCGGGCAGAAGCGCGTGGTGCGGGCTGTGCGTGGGATGCTGAAGCGCCAGAGCCCCAGCCAGACCATTCTCATAAGCGGTCCCTATGGATCGGGCAAAACGACGATGGCGCGGCTCATCTCTCGCTACCTCAACTGCCAAGGCAAAGACAGGAAGATGGAAGAACCTCCCTGCGGGGAGTGCGAAGCCTGCAAGCGTATGGAGCGCGGGGCGCTTCAGGACTACCAAGAGATCAACGCCGCCAGCAAGCGTGGAATCGACTCCATACGAACTCTGATCGACAATGCACAGTTCCGGCCGAACGCGAACTTCCGCATCTTTGTGCTGGACGAGGTTCACAAGATTACCGCCGACGCCGCAGAGGCTCTCTTGAAGATCACCGAGGAGCCTCCCCCGGAGTCGATTCTGATTCTCTGCACGACTGACCCTCAGAAGATGAAGGGCTCTTTGCGCAGTCGCTGCATGAAGCTCAATATGGACCTGGTGGAGCAGGAGGACATTGCTCGTCTGTTGATGCGGGTGATTCGTGGTGAGAAGGCCAGCAAGGAGGTTTTCAACAAAGATGTGTTGATGAAGATCGCCTCTCTTGTTGATGGCCACCCGCGGGACGCGGTAGCGACTCTCGAAGTTCTCATCAACCAAGTGGAGGACGAAGGGGAGATCGAAGACATTGACGCAGCGATGATCAAGATCATCGAAGACGTCATCCCGGTGTCGGAGGACAAAATCGCTGCGGCTATGCTGCTCGGTATCTACGCCGGCAAAGCAACCGCAGCTCTGCTGGCCTTGGAAGGAACCTCATCCTATAAGACGCTCGCCGAGCAGTTGGTCGAGTTTCATACGCACGCGATGCGCTGGCGCTTCAGTCCGAAGCTGCACGACAAGATGTTCTACGCTTGGCACGCCAAGCTCAAAGACCTCGGCAAGGAAAACCTGGACCCGCACGCTTTGGCTGGTGTGATGGACATCTTGATCGACTCTCTACAGAAGGTAGCCCAGTTCGAGTTCGATGCGAGGCTGCCTTACTACACGCTGTTCAACACGGCCGTAAAAGCATCGGCCCTTTGTAAAGGATCAGCGAAAGGGTAACTATGTCCGTCGTTGAGCAACTGGACTTCGGCAATGCGTTCACCTACCAGAGGTGTACCATTCCACTGGCGAACCAAGGCTTCGTCTACGTTCGTGGGAAGAACGGGGCAGGGAAGTCCACGCCGTGGGAAGTTCTACAGCACGTCAACTACGGAACGACGAGCAAGGGACTCAAGAAGAAGGGCATTATCTGCACCGTTCCTACCGAAGACCAAGACGTCGAGGACGGGTTCTGGGCCGAAGAGGTCGTGCGCAATGATGGTGGCCCTTACGAAGGCCGGTGGCTCATCCGCCAGCGGCAGCCCTCGAACGGATCCCTCAAGGTCGAGGTGTTCAAGGAGATCGATGGAGACTGGCGTAAACGCTGGGAGCGTCAAGGTCACCCAACGGACGGTTGCCCGGACCACAGTGTCCAAGCGCAGAAGCTGGCCAGTGAAATCCTCGGCCTGAAGCAGAACGAGTTCGAGGGTTGTCTCTACCTGAGTCAAAAGTCTTCGCATACCCTCATCGAGGGACAGCCGTCTGAGAGGATGAACTACCTCTCGTACCTGTTCGGGATCGACAAGATAGATACGCTCCTCAAGGAGCTGAAGGAGCGGCTCAAGAAGGTTGATGAGTCCATGTCCGACGTCCGTGGCCTGGAGCTACGACTCGAAGACATCCAACGGCGACTAGGTGCTTTTCCTTCCCACGACACGCTCAAGTTCAACGTATCGACGTTGGAGCAGGCGCACTCGTTTGCCAAGGTCAACCTCCAGGCGTGGGGCCAGAGGCGTGATGCTGCTCGGGATGAGCGTAAGGCTGCCGATGACCGAGAAGCTGTTGAGCGCGAACTTTCGAAGTTAGGTGATTTGGATCTCTCGCTCCGGCAGGAGACCATGCGTGAGCTGAAGCAGCTCACCAAACGTCGTGACGTAGTTCGCGATGACTTACAGGCCGCCAAGATCTTCGCCCGAACGAAGGCCCGCCTCGACAAAGCATTGGATGATGTTGGTGATGCTGACCTGGAGCAGGACTTCGACGCCAAGATCAGTAAGGCCCAGAATCGGCAAGCTGAGATCAAGTCTCAGTTGAACATCGCGCAGAAGCGCAAAAAGGTGGAGGACGAACTCGCGCCTCTCAACACCGAGCTGGACATTGACGACATCCGAGAGCAGATCGGATTCATCGAGAAGGCTGTCGAGGTCAAGCGGGCGAAGTACAAAGAACGTCGAGCACGCTACGACGAACTCGAAGAGCTGATCGAGAAGGCCGAGGAGGGTATCTGCCCAACGTGCAAGAAGCCCCTCGATCTCCAGAACATGCAGGAGATGCACGCCGAGCTGGAGAACGAGCTGCATGAGATCTACGACTCCTTGCAGAAACCGAAGAGCAACCTCAAGCGACTCCGCTCCGAGGAAAAGGAAGCGTCGAAGGTATCAGCTCTCAAGCAAAAGCTCGAAGGTCTGACGGACTTCAACATTGAGGAGCTGGAAGAAGAAACCGCGAAGCTCGGTAAGAGGATTCGGAAGTACCAGAGCCTGCGATCGAGTAAGCAGGACATCGACAGTCTGCGTGATCAGTTGAAGGGCCTCAAAAGCGGCGATGTGGAGAAGCTCGTCGAAGAAGTTCGGGACATCGAATCAAAGATCCCGACTCTCAAGACACTATCGGATCAGTTCACGCGGGTCAGCGTTCTACAAGACCAGCTCGCCCGCATCCCCGAGGTCGATGCTGATGATGCCGACTACAGGGTCGAGTTGACGACGGATGCCTACGATGACCTCATGGCTGATGCGGACAAGGTTCAGGCGTCGCTGACGAAGGCAAAAGAGGACCTCCGTTTGTTCGACGAGCTGTCGTCAGAGTCGGAGGAGATTTCAGACCAGCTCGAAGGCATGTCCGACATCCTGCATCGCAAGAAGGTGCTGGAGTATGCTATCTCGGCCATGCCCAAGCTCAAGAAGCGCAAGCTCCACAAGGTCGTTTGCGCCATCCGTGACGTCCTCCCGCGCTACGCAGGGACCATGTTCTCTCACGAGCCGAATACCAAGTTCGTGGTCGAGGAGGATGAGGAGTCCTTGGAGCTGATTTGCCGCCGTGTGGTGAGCATCCACGGCCGCCGTGAGTACGTCTACGTTCCTGTAAAGGGGTTCTCTGGTGGCGAGAAGCAGCGGTTGAGCGTGGCGTTGCTGTTCACCTTGCACGCTCTGCTTGATCCGGTGAAGAGGCCGGACATCCTCATCCTCGATGAGGTCGATAAGGGACTGGATGACATAGGGGTCGCATCCCTGATGGCTCTTGTTGATGAGGTGAGAGGAGACTACGGGACGGTGATAATGACTTCGCACAGGCCAGAGATCAGTGGCGCGGACTTCGACCGCATCTGGACGGTGACGAAGTTGAACGAGGTGAGCACGCTTCGCCTCGCCGCTTGAAAGGGAAACCATGCTCGGGATTGTTCATCATAGCCCAGTTGTCATTTCGGTCATTCTCGACCGCGAGCACTTCAAGAAGCAGCTCGTGAGCCAGGAAGAGGTCGAGAAGAACAACTGGCGAGAGAAAATCAAAGCCTTCACGTTGTCTCAGCGGGATAAGCGTGATCGGGTGCTGTTCGTCGAGAAGCTCGACTCGCTCCAGCAGATGCTCAAGAGCGGGTTCGACCCATCTCCGTTCAAGGTTGTCGTGTACGACGGGCCGGAGATTTTGAGCCGAGCTGACTGTGAGATCGTTGATGCTGGTGTCGATGGTGACACTTGGACGCTGTATCGCCTGATGCCAGATCGCCTGAACAATGCGCTCAGAAAGACCGACCTTGGTGTACCAGAAGGTACCGAGTCCGTGGATCTGTCCGAGCCGATGCCTGATCTACCGCAGCCCAAGAAAGCACGGCCGAAGCCGGTGCTGGAAAGCGGTGACGATACGCCTCTAGCCGATGCTGATGCGGTGATGAAGTCCATCCTCGATGGCGCGGAAGCTAAAACACCCGAGCCCGAGCCCGAAACAGACGCTGATGTCGATCCTGTTGTAGAAGAGCCTCTAGCAGAGGAAGAAGAGACGGCCGAGGAAGTCGAAGAGGTGCCTGATGAAGGCAACGGTGTTGATGACGAACCCGAACCCGAAGAAGAGCCTGAACCAGCACCCGAGCCAGACCCCAAACCCAAAAAGAAGGCCAAGAAGAAGCAGCCTAAGACACCCAAGAAGAAGCCCGCCGTCGAGAGCTTCAAGTTGTTCTGAGGGCTGAATGTCCAGCGGCAATGGCACCAAACCGCCGAGAACATACAAGCAGGCGCAGAAGAACGTCAGCGTGTATATCGGCAAAAAAGGAGACTGGCAGGATGAGCTGCTCAGTCTCGTGGTGAAGGCGTCAGGCCGCTCCGAGTCTCAGTTCATGCGAGAGTGCTTCTACGAGAAGATGATCCGTTGGGGGCTCATCGACGGGAAAACGCATAAGCCCATTCCCGAGCAGATCGAGAAACTGCGCGACAAGGCTAACCAAGACGACCTCTTGCCGAATGTGTTAGATCCATGAGTAGGAGGTTCAAATGTCAGACATCAAAGAAGCTGTGGCCAACGCTCGACGCAACCGTGGCCAATCACAGCCGCAGACTGCGTTCGTTACTGGCGATGTCCGAGGCGGCACTATCCGTCAGGGCCAAGTTCAAGAGACGGACAGCGAAGAGCAGCCTCAACCTCAACCACCAGCTACCGACGAGTAGCTGTACCGTGAAGTGAGGCCGCGATGCCAGACGCGGTCCTCGCTTCTCACCTCTACCTTCCGAGAGGTACCCTTCGCGCCGAGCATTTCGACGCCTTCACCTACAGTCTACGCAACGGCTACTCTGGCGAGGACTACATCGTCGAGACGTTCGACGAGAGTCCTCACTTCTACCGCTTCCCTCGCGGCAACCTGGGCAAGATACGCCAGGTGTTCGGCGGTGAGTTCGGTCTCGACGACAACCGTGTCTCGGTACCTCTCTCGTATCCATTGAAGTTCACCGGCAAGCTCAAGGACGAGCAACGTCGGACGCTCAAGAAGTGGATCAAGTACGGCTACGGGATGCTTGAAGCTCCAGCACGCTGGGGCAAGACAGTGTGGATGACCGCGCTCGTGTGCAAGCTCCGGCAGTCCACGCTCATGGTAGCCCACGTCGAAGATCTCTGTCGCCAGCTCGAAGAGACCATCCGAGAGTTCACGAACGTCAACGATCTAGAAGAGGAGCACGGCCGTAAGCTGGTGGGCTACCTTGAAGACTGGTCGAACGAGGAGCCATTCCCATTGGTGACCCTATCGACGTACCAGCGTTTCTCTGTGTCGAAGCGCGGCCGGAAGGTCATCAAGCGCTGGAAGGACAAGTTCGGCCTTGTCATGGTGGACGAAGCGCATCGGTGCAGCACCAACCTCTACACGGAGATGATCGGCCGCCTCAACGCAGCCTACCGGTGCGGCGTTACCGCTACCCCAGAGAAGAAGGATCAGACGCATGTCATCATAGAAGACGTGCTTGGTCCGGTAACTGTGCGTGGCGAAGGCGAGCAGCTTCACGTCGAGTACACCTGGGAGTACACCGACTACCCCGTCAAGCCGTTTCGTAGCTGGACCTTCCTCCACAACCAGCTTGCCGACCGCAAGACACGCACGAAGAAGATCGCCAAGAAGATCGTCGAGGACGCGAAGGACCACTTTGTTCTCGTGACCACGGATCGCATCCAGCACATGGAAGACCTAGAAGCAGCGATCAACAAAATCGATCCTGACATCACGGTAGGGAAGTTGTCCGGCCGGACTGCCAAGCGCAACAAGTTCCGCAAGGAAGCCAAGCGCGGGGAGTACCGTGTCGTCATAGCGATCAACAAGATCGTCGAGCTGGGCTACAACATCCCCCGCTGGTCGTGCTTCCACAACACGCTACCGATGTGCAACCAACACAACTGGTACCAGCGCATCAGCCGCATACGAACGCCAATGCAACCTGCGTTCGATGGCGACGACTATGAGAAGCCTCAGCCTGTAGCGCGGGTTTGGGTGGACTCCGGTCATAAGGCCGTCTGGGCCTATAAAGCAATCGTCAAGAAAGAAAATGAGAAGCGTGGGTTCACCTGCCTCAACCCGGAGCGTAGACGCACAGGGAAACGCAAGGGGCTCGCGACATTCGAGGAGGATGATGATGAGTGAGCTGCCTGACAACGTCACGCACCTCGACGAGGTGGTGGAGAAGATCCAAGAGAAGCTGCGCGAGGCGGCGTCGGTCTGCACGAAGAAGGTACTGCCCGGTACGCGAGGGAAGATTATGCTGCCGCTTCAAGAAGCGAACACGCTGATGAAAGGTGTCGAGCAGGTTCTCAAGGAGAGCGGGATGGGGCAGAAGCTCGGCTTTGTACCCACGAAGAAGGGCATACAGCCCGTTGTTTCAAAAGAATCCTGACCCTGTAAAGCGTCCCCTATGAGGAAAGGCCCGCTCTACACACGAGCTTCCCAGCTTGAGAAGCGCCTCGCATTGTCAGGTATCCCGAAGCGGTACTTGGAATGCACGCCTGACGTGTTCAAGGAGATGCGCCAGAACAACGCTATCTCGGTCATCAGCTTCACCTATGACAGGGACTGGAAGGCAGGCGGTATTGCGAAGCAGATCACGCAGAAGGTGCAGAAGAAGCTCATAGCATCGGTGCTGTCCACTGATGCCATGAAGAACGCCAGCACGGTTGTAGGTGTAGGGTCGTTACCGACCGACAAGGCGGGAATGATGTTTGCTGCGGCGGTGACGCATCATGCCTTCAGTCTCAACCTCAAGGTTCGGGCGATCAACGGCCGGTGGCCTACGTCGCTGTACGAATCCAAGATAGCTTCCGATCCGCCGGACGTCGCTATCCTCTACAACATCAAAGAGGATTGCAGCTCAATGCGTGCCGAGGCGGTTAAGGATTGGCTGTACTACTTGGACGACACGTTCACCATCATCGTCGTGTCGGGTACTCACCCGCTTCCGTTCATTTACCAACGCCTGCATCATCCCATTGACGCGGCTCTTCTACTTCAGGGCGACTGATGGGACTCAAGACTCAGAGTGCTGCATCGGAGGTTCAAGCTGTCGCTACGATATGCGACGGTGATGAGAAGCTGCGGGCTCGGTTGTTCGCAGCCCTACGTCCGCATCACTTCGTCACAGACGTAGGCCGGCCGGCTTTCGAGCGTGTGCTTGGGTTAGTGGCGCACCAGAAGTCGGTGCCGTCTGTCTCCATCCTCGCGCAAGACCCGACGCTGCAACAGGATGTTCAGGAATCTCTGCGCTCGTTCGAAGACGTCTGCGAGAACGAAGACGAGACCAACGCTCTCATCGATCAGCTCGAACTGTTCCGAAAGCTGCGCCTCATCTACGACGGCACCTCCGACATGCTCGGCGACATGAAGGAGCCAGACTCGGAGACGGTCAACAACGCGCTCGACAAAATGGAGCGCATCGTCGTGCAGGCCCGAGCCGACCACGAATCTGTGGACATGGTTCACAGCGGTCTCGACTCCAACGCCAAGCAGGTAGTAGCAAACGTCTTGAGCCAGAAGAAACCCGACCGCGTCTTGACGGGTTTCAAGAAGTTCGACGAGGCGTCAGGAGGTTGGGCACGCAAAGACCTCGTGCTCATCGCAGCCAACACCGGCGGCGGCAAGTCGGTCATGGCGAACCAGCTCGCACAGAACATCTACTGGCGCGGTAAGAGTGTCGCGCTCATCTCGTTCGAGATGGATGAGGAGGAGATCTACGCCCGACTTCTTGCCAGTTTGCCTGGTGTTCAAGTCGGGTTCGACACTATCTACCTCCGTCGCTTCGGTGCGAAGTACACGACAGGCAAAGACCTCCGTGCCATCAAGAAGGTTGAAGCAGCGTGGGAGAACTTCAACCGTCACGGTGAGCTGGAGAAGATTCGATTCACTATCTGGTGCCCAACGGTCGATGTCACGCCAAACCAGATAGGTGCCATTCTCAAGCCACACAACTACGATGCTATCCTTATCGACTACGTTGGTCTCGTCGCCGCGGAGAAGGACGCAGCTCTCTGGGAAAATCTGGGATCCATTACGCGGGACTTCAAAGGCGTTGCTCGTCGGAACAACTGCGTTGTCGCAGTCATGGCCCAGCTCGACGAAGACACGAACAAGGTCAAGTACAGCAAGGCCATGCGTCACCACAGTTCCTACGTCTGGTGGTGGCACTACGACGAAGAAGCCGCCGAGTCCGGCCGTGTGAAGGTTCACCAGGACAAGACCCGTCACTGTAAGAAGTTCAACTTCGATTTGCTGGTGGACTTCGAGAACATGCGCTTTCTCGATGAGGTCCCAGATGAGGATGTCGGCAAAGGTGAAGTCAAGATGCCTCCGAAGCGGAAGGAGGACGACACCGAGGGGGCCCTCTCTCCCGAGGAGACCAAGTCGCTGGTAGAGGAAGCACGCGAGCGTGTGAAGTTCGCAGACGACGCCAAAGTGCTGGTGAAGAAGCGCGAGGAGAAGGACGAGTCCAGGGGGGAGTATTACCAGCAGGTTGATGATTCATCGAAGGTGTTGACGAACCTGGGAAGCGCCATGCTCACGCGCAAGATGGAGGCCGTAGAGGCTCCTGATGTTGATGAGGAGGATTGGTGAGCTGTTGCCGGCGGCGAGCACCTGGATTCTCCCAAACGGCTACCCGTTCGACCTACCAGTGTGTCAACTGCTTCACCTCCTTGCGGGAGCCAGTTCGGAAGAGCATCCACGATGCCGCAAAAACAGGCCACCCCGGCATCAACAGAACTACCCTGACCATCAAATGTGAATGCGGGTACGAGAACCGTATCCCCGTGATCTTCGAGAGAAGGCTGTAAAGAGAACAGCGAAAGGATGACCCCATGAATGTGAGCTTCAATACCAGAGACCTCGCGGATGCGTTCAAGAACGTCAGAACCATCTTCTCCAAGGGACCGAAGGACAAGGACAAAGACAAGGACAACAACACCGGTTGCCTGATCGCGTCCAAGAAGAACGGGACCGTGACCCTCGAAAGCGCAGCGAGCGGCCTGTACGCCAAGATTGACCTCTCGGCAGAAGTCGAGGAGAGCGGCCGTGTGGTCATCAACAGGGACTACGTCGCCGGCATTCGCTTCAAACACAAGACGACCAATCTCAAAGCCAAGGATGGTGGCCCGAAGCTCTACTTCAAGAGCGGCAACCTCAAGGGCGACGTCAACGTCACGCAGGACTTCGACGAGATCGAAGCCGGCCGTCCGATGGAGACACCGGACATCATCGCCGAGGTCCCTGCCGGCATTCTCCGCGGAGGCATCAAGCGAGTCATGTTCTCCTCGAACGACGAGGAGAACCCTCACTTGAACCTGACGCTTCGGTTCAAGGGCAAGAAGCTCGTCCTCATTGCCAACGACTCGTACCGGGCAGCCGTGTTCAACACGAAGCTCGAAGAAGAGATCAAGTGCGAGGACATCACCATCCCCATCGCTTTCATCTCCAGTGTCGTCGGGTCGTTGCAGCCTGATGAGATGGTTGGGCTCGGCCTCGGCGAGAAGAACATCCGCATCAGGGGGTCCAACATCGACGTATTCCACCCGCAGCTTCAAGACGAGAAGAAGGTGGACATCGAAGAGGCTATCAAGGGCCTGGAGTCTATGAGCCCCTGGTCGGAGTTCATGGTCAACGTCGCGGAGGCTCACGAAGCTCTGGCAGGGGCCGCATCGGTGGTTCCAGCGTCGCTCGGTACAGACACTCGCATGGAGGTTGCCCTCGGAGAGTCGAAGGCCGTCGTTAAGGTCGAGAGCGCGATCAGCAAGTCGCAGTGCAACTTCCCCATCTCTAACGTGAGCACACGGGAGCTGGAGGAGGAGGAGATCCGGGCGGTGCTCGGCCTCGACGAAGAGGATGAAGACGGGAACCCGATCGAGATCGAGGACTCTGATCGACCAGACACGAGTACGTTTCGTGTCTCGTCGCAGTTCATCTTGGAGTTCCTTCATCTCCTCGGTGACGGAGAAGTCCTGGTGCGAAACTGGTCCCGCCAGGTTCTTCTTCGGTCTGAGCAGTACGGAACGACTTTGGTGATGCCACAGCTTTCGTGATGGATTGGGACGGCCTGGAGGCGTGGAGGTTCTCGCGAGTCGGTACAACCTTCGTCGTGAAGGTGGCCGATACCGCTCTCGACACCAAGATCGGTGACGAGAAGAAGGACAAGAACGTGCATTTTTCGACGCATGTTACCAGCTCTGGCCGTCTCATCGGATACACACTCAAGGAGCGTAGGACTCGATGGAAGCCGCTGTACCTAGAGAGGCCGATGTTCATCGGACTGTTTTACGGCGACAGCAAGGATGTGATGGTCTCGGATAGGAAGAAGATGGCGGTTTCGTACCACGACCAGAACATCCGACTGCTGATGTTTGGGAAGGAAGAGGCGACGCGGGACTACATGTTGGTACTGCGTAGCCGAGCGAGCTGATGACGAAGAAGGAAAAAGAGCCAGAGGAACTGCCGGATCCGTGGGAGCTGCGCGACCGCAACGAGCTGAAGGCCATTTTCACCGCGCTCGAAGAACGTGCAAAGCTCAGGGTCGATGCGAGCCTTGTGGATGAGATTGTCTCTGCCGTGTCTAACGCCAAAGAGTCACGCCAGAGTGTGAAGTCGATGCGTATGCCTCGAAGCCTCAAGACCGAGGATGAGATGCACAAGCTCGTGAAGCTCTACAACGAGGTGCAGGCCAAGCGAGACCGCGTCATCGAGATCAAGCTCGATCACATCCCGCTGAAGAATACGCTGCAAACGCTCTACGACCGGGCGTTGGGTTTCTTGATGAACGAGCGGAGTGTCTACGCCATCACCCCAGCGCCACGTCGTGACGCTACTATCAAGCTGCTGTTACAGCCTCTCATCGAGAGGCAGCGTGAGGTTGATCTCATCATCCAATCGGCCGACACGGCGAGCACGCACCTGAAAGATACCTACTACACGCTCAAAGAGCTGCGAGAGATCGGCACGACCTATGTTGAAGGCAACCGCGAGCAGAAGGGTGTGTGATGCGCTGCTCCGATTGCCACTGGTTCGAGAACGCCCCGCCTGTAGGGCGTAAGTCCCTACCCTGCATCGAGCAGGGCGAACTGGCACAGAACGAAGCGTGTGAATACTTCCGCGAGCGGGAGGTCAGCAACGTACCGACCCTTCCTCGTCAGGAGATCACACCCGAGAAGGCCAAGCGTGTTATCGGCGCACTCGGCAACGAGTCGTACCACGACATCTTCCGCGAAATCATCGCCGAGAGCTTCACCTTGGAGCAGGATTCTCGGTTGGCGATGTTGAACGTCCAGGCGCAGCTTCAGCAGCAAGGGGCAGAGATTGTCCTCGACGGTGACGAGTACAAGCGTTATGCCGATCGGCTCGTCGATCTCTACGTGCTGTACCGCATGGCGTGTGCGACCGGCCTCGGCCGTTGGGCTGATGATATTGTCACCGCTGAGATCAGCCGGAAGTTCGGCGCGAAGAAGGAGAAGAAGGCGTGAAGCTCATCTACTGCTCGTATCCGTTGATGGATGCCGAGGTCCAGGTGGACTGGATCGACAAGCTCGCGAAGAACCCGGTTGCTCGGAAGGAGAACTGGGCGATTTACAACCCAAGGCTAGGCTTCGTCGAGAACTTTGAAACAGATCCGTACCGTGCCGTTGCCATGACGGATCCCGGTCGCATCAGCGAGAAAGCCAAGGCCCTCGCCGAGCCGCTACAGCTCGACCCGATGCTCTTCCTGCCGTTCCCGGAGGTGCAGCATCGTCTCGCTGCGGCGGACCGCGCTCCGACTGTTGATGTTCCGTTCAAAGATCTCTATGTCATCCTCAGATCGGACATCGTGCTCGCGGACATTTCGAACGCCAACCACGGGGAAGACCAGGCGGTTATGTACGCCCACCTGCTGGGTATTCCAGTGGTTGCTATCTCCCACCGGTTCATCATGTCCCCGTGGATTGTGGGGAAGGTCAGCTCGGTCATCTTCCCGAAGACCTCGGACGAGATTGTGCAGCAGGTTCTGGCGTTCGATCACAAGACCGCGGCGATGGTCAAATACTACAGGGCGATAGCTCAGGCTGAGGAAAAGGCCGCTGAAGACACTAGGCGGGCCGAAGAGGCGTCTGCCTCTGCGCAGAATGCTCCCCCGGCTGGTATCAAGCCTGGGGCGTTCAAGGATGCTCTGGCGAAGGCAAAGCAGGAGAAAGCGGAGCAGAGGGAGGCGGCCGGTAACAGCAACGGGTCGAAGAAGCCTAAATTAGAGACAGGCTCCGCAACCCTACCGACGCGACCAGAGGAACCTGACAATGGCATCACGCGCCCTAGTGATATTTAAGGAGCAGGCGTACCAGGTCTACTTCCTCGACATCCGTATTTTCATCCAAGGCGTAGAGGTGACGCCCTGGGTGACCGGTGCTGTCACCATCACCCGCACCAACCGCGACGGACCTTCCACTGCTTCGTTCCAGCTCGACAACGCGCTCGACCGGTTCGTGATCACCCAGGAGAATCTGGAGGGGACCTGGCGAGACACGACCGACAAGTACAGCGAAGCCGCGCGAAGCACGCGATCTACAACTACAAGACCGGCCAGCAGGAGGTCACCCAAGATCGCGTCTCGGAGATGGTGAGCACACTCTTCGATCGAAACTACGAACTGGCGCAGGCTCTCTCCAGACAAGAGCTGCTGAACAGGCTCGGCACTCGTAGGGCGTCAGGAACCGGCACATCGGATGCAGACTTGCAGCGCGAGTACGCGACGAAAGCGACTATGGAGCAGCTCCCTGCTGCTACACTTCTCGATGAAGAAGACAAGGTGCAGACAGCGGCCAAGGAGTCTCTTGTAGACACTGGATACACCGAGTCTACAGCTCAACGCATCGCCGAGTCCGCTTCCTCGAAGCAACGCAACGCCGTCGTCAGCGCCGGCCGCCAGCACCCTCAAGGGTCGCGTGTTGTCGAGGTTACAGGCGACGCGGCAGTCGAGACTGGAGGTCGCCACAAGCGCCAGAAGGTACTCCGCAACCCCATCGACGAAGACACTGGTGATGCTCGCTTCCCGCTTCAGGAGCGCAGCCTCGTGTTCCACAAGAACGATCCGGTTCGTATCTTCGTCCACAATCCCCTCAGTGAAGGTAGAGCAAGCGGTACCACGACAGGCACTCCGGGGTTCTGGTTGTACGGATTCACCGGCTTCTTGGACCAATATCCGAAGAACGATGACTACCTGACAGGCCAGTCCACCATCCAGATGCAGTGCTACGACATTCGCGCTCTCATGGCCAAGATGCGTGTGAGTCAGAACCCGGTTCTTCCAACGGTACAACCGGAGACCTTGTTCAAGGATCGGTTCAACGTGTTCCGAGACCTCATCATACCGTCGAGGTGGGGGCAGGCGTTTGCAAACCTCTCCTTTGAGAATGCGATGGCTGTCCTCACGACCGGTACGAATTTGGAGCGCAAAGGCCAAGGCAAGAAATTCGGTGTCGGGAACCTGGAGGTAGGGAAGGTAGTGACGTACCCGGCCGAGGGTGATGATGATCCGGCGTCGGATGCGAACCGATCGATACTGGAAGCGTGGCACACCCTCTGTGTCAATGGCCCAGGGCCTATCAACCAGGAGTCGCCCATCGAGAACGCCGGCATCCTCCGAGACTCCGATGTTCTACGCATCGGCCGCGGCACGACGACAGATGGTGAGTTCTCGCCGTTCAACTCCTACGTCCACTTCTTGCTACCTCGGGACGGTACAGGCGCACGGACACTTACGCAGGTCTCGTTCGATGCCGGTACAGAGCAGCGCGAGTTCGTTACACGCTTCGAGATCATCACTGATTTCTGTGCCCGGCTCGATTACGAGATGCACGTCCTCGGCAACGGCGACGTCGTCTTCGAGTTTCCGATGTACGACTTCTTGCCAAAGGACTACGGTGACTGGCGCGGCGTCTTCGAGGCCAACTTCCATCTGATCTCCGGCGAAGTGAGCGACGAAGGTGGCGACATCGTCACAGCCTTGGCGGTATCTGGCGGTGTACCGAACGCAGACATCGACGCACTGTCGAATGCCCCCAAGGGACTCATACCGCGTGGCCTGATCCAAAGCAGTGTCATGGCGGCTCGGGTCGGCGTGACGTTCGAGACGCACTCAATCCCGTTCATGCGAGACGGCCCTCGCCTCCGATCTCTGGGCCTCATCGAGTTCCAGAAGCGTCTCGCCAATGCGAACACGATGTCCATGGAGTTCGGCTTTCGGCCGTTTATGACTCCCAACCGGCCGGTATGGAACGCGGTCGAGCAGCGCATGGGTCTCATCTCTTCGGTGACGGATACCATCACGCTTTTTCAGACTGCGCAGACTGCCCCCGCTCTGCGCTACATACGAACCGTGCGCGATGACGGCACTTTCCGCTTCATCACCGGCGGGGCCTCGATGCCCATCTCGTACCGAGAGGTGTTCCCGGGCAACAAGAAGTCGGTTGGAAATTCGACGGTCGGTGTTCGAGTGTACCCGGAGTTCGACGGTGATGATGATGCCTTCACAGACAACTCTTCGGTGACGACGAACGACGATCGGCCGCCTGACTTCGTGAAGGAGCGCCGTCCGGGTACGTTCTTCACGTTGGCCCCGAAGGTTCGTCGTATTGCAGAGAGCATCGCCCAGTTCATTGACGAGGAGGATCGGGACTTCATCCTCAACCACATCCCTCAGTCGGATGGCACCACGTTCGCCATCCGCGCTCGAAACCACGAAGGCAGGCGCATCTTCTCAGCCAAAGACCGAGCCAAAATCGCCGCTATTGCCAAGGACAACGCTTACATCCTTGTTGATACGAGGCAGAGGTTCATTTTCGAGCCTCGACGGCCGGGCCAACCGGACTTCATTGAGAGGACCGAGTAGCGGTGAGTGACCACTGGATTCAGGAGCAAACGCGGCTGCGGCAGCGGCGCAAAGCCAAAAGCAAAGGGATGGCGGATGGTGCGCCGTTCATCGGCTTTGTGACCGGAGGCCACGATCCTGCCAGTGAGCGTGTTACCGTCCAGTGGCACGCTGGCGAGCGAAAGCTCCGCACCATGCACCCGTACACGGGCTCGGATTCGTGGATTCGTGTCGGCATGGAGGCGTCCCAGGCGGTCGTTCTCTCCCAGCGGCCGGACTCTGACGAGCCAGAGCTTCTCGCCTACTCGTTCCGAAGCCCAGAGGACCGCATCTCAGCCTACGAGGAGGGTGCCGGTCTGTACCGCCCGATCACGCCCGGTGAGGTGGAGATCCACTCCAAAGGTGCTGCTCAGACGCTCTACAGCCGCCGTCCGCTGCTCGAACAGCGTGGCGGGCTTATCCGGTCATGGCTCGACCAGGACGAGCTTCAGAGCGGCCAGAAGGCCCCGGTCCACGTTCGATACCTCCACCTCCACAAAAGCGACGCTATCGGCGATGAGGAGCGCTTCGGCGTCGCCCAGCGGCCGGACGGCTCGGCCTGGCTGACCAAGTTCATCAAGGCCGACCGCCAGCCTGATGTTGCGCTGGGCCTCACGATTGGAGAGGTCGCTGCTACCAACTCCATCATCCCCGAGCTGGGTCCGTGGGCCAAAGAGTACGTCCGCATCCTCAAGACGGGAGCCCTGTTCCCGGAAAAGCTCATCGACCATCGCGAAGGGGACGTACTGGACGACGAAGGCAATGCCATCAACCTGTCATCGACAGGCAACCCGCTGCGGTACAAGGCTGAATACTTCACGCAGTCCCAGCTCGGTGGGGTGGTCTTCTTTGGGATCGACGACCAAGGGAACATGAGTGCTCATTTTCCCGAAGAAGCTGAGACGGGTGTGGACATCATCATCCCCAAGGGCGAGTTGATCATGCAGATCAACAAGACTTGGACGACGACCATCGACGAAGGCGACTACCTGATGACCGTCGTCGAAGGCGCGATGACGATTCAGAACAAGGCCGACTACTCGCACACGGTCGAAGAAGGGAACCACCTCACGACCGTGCAGGCCGGTCAGATGGACATCATCATCGAGGACAACCTCTTCAACCTCGACGTGTCTACCGGAGACATCACTATCAACGCCAACGATGCTCCGGTGCATATCACTTCTGGCGGTACGGAGATTCATACGGAAGACGGCCTCATCGAGCTGGGAGCTGAAGGTGCTGGCGACATCGCTGTGCTCGACAGTCTTCTTCAGGACGAGCTATCAGCTATTGCTGAAACCATCGCCGAGGTTGTTGATGATCTCAACCTGCACAAACATCCTGTGCCGAAGTTCGTAGTTCCACTGATCCCAATTTCAGAGGCTCCAACCATTCCCCCAGCGGATGCGTTCTCCACCCCACCTGGGTACCAGGTGACGTTGGATACCGAGTCCATGGCTGAATACGACCCAGGTGACACGGCTTCAGGGCTCGTGACGATCGATGAGTAGACGATGGCGCACACGTTGATACAGCAAGCATTCGCCGTCCACGAATCGGGCGGTCCGTCAACGCTTGAGGTGAATCTCCCTGCGCCTCCTACGCAGTACAACACGCTGCTTGTCGTCACAGCGAAGCTGTTCAACTTCTCCCAGAACTCAGGATCCTATTCGATCAGTGGCAGCGGTGGCTCGTTTGTCTTCATGGGCTCGCGTGCTTATGCGGCCGGCAACATGCGCGTGGAGGTTCGTCGCGTCTACGTTAACACAGACACTGTTGGGCAGCAGATCACGGTCAACCTGAGTGCTACCAACCCGCTCGTCATGGTGGCGGTGTTCGAGTACACCGACCTCCCGTCGATGAGTATCCAGGACGATACGACTACAGGGGTCGGTTCGTCGAATGTGGCTTTTCCGAATCCAGCTACTACCACGTCTGACAATGACCTCGGTCTCCTGCTGACGCTCAACCGTTTTGGATCCACATCGCAGATCGGATCGACGGAATCCTTCTCAGAAGTTTTCCAAGAGACTACTGATCCGGTTGGTGGTTCGAGCGACATAAATCTCGGAGTGTTCTCGCGCAACATCACACCTCCGCAGACGCTTCAGCCTCAAGTGACGCTGACGGAATCGAGACAATGGGTCTCGTTTCTACTCACTTTGTTCGAGAGCGCGGAGGTACAGCAGACAAAGGAAGTACCGCTTGATGTCTCCATCACGGATGGACCTTTCGACATTGGTGCCTTCTTGGACGTGTCGGCTGCGGCGAACTACGAGCGTACCGCTGACTTTGATGTGACGGTTAAAGGCGATGAGTTCAGGCAATCGAGCTTGCAGGTCTTCTTGCTGACCGATGACTCCGTTACGCAACGGTATGGTTTTTTGGATGTCCTAACTGGGGCCGGCGATCTGCTGGTGAAGACGCATGTCGGGTCCTTCATGGACATGTGGATCGACACGTCCCAATTTCCCCAGCCTGATCTCACGTCATCCCCCGGGGATTTGCGGGCCGGTATGAGCGTTGCGGTGGAAGGCCAGGTGTGGCGTCCGTTACCGGAGTTCGAGGACTACCCGCTTCTCAATGTAGTACAGTCCGGTCTCGACTTGGCCATCGAAGGTACCCAGCACATCGACGGCCACTTCGACTACACGAACTTGCTCGATCTCTACATCCAAGGGACGGCATTCCGTACAGCGTCTTTGCAGATCTTCAAGGCTTTCGAGTTCGCACGCGGCGCGTTTTTGAACGTACACGTCGGAACGATCGCAACGCCGAACTCCTCTGTTCCTGGCCCAGTTCCGCAGACGTTGTCGTCGCGAATGGACGTAGCTGTTCTTCAGACCGTAGCTCTTTCAAACGTGAACACCACTCCCGAAGACGGCAGGTACATCGACTGTCGTCCTCTCTGGAAGAAAGTTCCGCAGCAGGTCAAGATGCCGCCTCTCTTCATGGACATGATTGTTGACGTTGTCCTCACGCGGTACGCTTACATGCAAGTGACAGTCGGCGAAGGCGAAGAGAGGATCGTGTCGATGGATGTCAACATCGTCACGGTGTAAAAATGGTGGAGCCTGTTCGAAAGCTCCTTGCTCTGGGCGACAAGTACGTGGACATCTCCTACAACGGAGGTGTGAACTGGAAGCACGTCCGAAATCCGCCAACGCTGGATCGTTTCTACACAGACGCTGCAAAGGATCCGCAATCTTCTCGATGGGCCTTGGTTTCTTACGGAGAGATCGATGGGTTCGCTCCTAACGTCTGGACCTCAGACAATGGAGAAGACTGGACGCTACAGTACACCTTTCCTGGTGCTGGGTACTTCTTCTCCATCGCCCATGACTCTCGGGAGTTCTTCTATATAGGAGGCTGGGACACGCTAGGTGACGGCTTCATCCTTCGTTCGCCGGATGGCGTCAACTGGACGACCATCGCCTCGTTCCTCCCCGGTGCCGTTTACGGAATCGACGCGGATGGTAGAGGCAACGTCATCGCTGTCGGTCAGTCTGGGTACGTTTACGTGTCGAATGACAACGGGGAATCCTTCGCGCCTTCGGTGGAGATGCCTAGTTCGGCATTTCACATCAAGTACGTCCGTGCCGAAGACACATGGCTGACAGGTACTGGCGGCGGGCGGTTTGTTCACTCTTTGGACTCAGGCGCGAGTTGGGTAACGAACTCGATTGGTTTGTACGGGTTACGAGCTTTCGCGTATCAGGAAGACACGGGTCTGTTCATAGCCAGTTCGGTGTACTCCTCGAACACCTACCTGCATTGGGCGGACAGCTCTTTTGTTTGGAGCACCTCACCTCCAATAGGCCCATTCTCTTCTTCTCCTTGGGGCCTCGACGCCGCAGGATCGCGGGTTGTTCTCGCTGCATTCGATAACCTGAACCCGAAGACGACGCGGTTCTACACCGATGACGTGACGTCTGGAATCCCGCAGACCGCGGTAACTCAGATCAGCGGCGACGGCCGTGGGTATCGGATGCAGTTCGATACGACGGACTACGCGGCATCGAGTTTCGACCTCGATATGAGCGTCAACATCGTGCAAGGGCCGAAGGGGCACGCCATCCCGGAGCTGGAGTTCGTCGGAAGCAAAGAGCAAGCCTTCAAGAAGTTCAAGAAGAACCTCACAGAGGCGGTGACGAAGGCGCAGGATGGGTTCGAGGATGCAAAAGGGGCGGTCGATAAAGCCGTTGAGGCGATGAACACGGCCCTTGGTACGGTTGATGGTATCCTCGCGCAGAACCAGGATCCAAACACCCCGTCGAGCACGTCTGAGTTGCTGTCTTCTATCGGGGGCATGAAGCTCGACTCTGAGGTAGAGGATTTAGAGAAGCGCATGGCAGAGATCTTCGATCTCAACGTCACGAATGGTCTTTTGCTCACCAAGGGCGACGTGAACCTCGGCTCTTTGCGTCGGATGTTCCAGTTGCTCGACCTCAATCTCGAAGAGTGCTCCCTTCCTGATCTCACAGGAAAAAACTTCAAAGTGATCCTCTCGAAGCAGGAGACGGTTGAGACGATTGTAGGCGAGAGCTGCGGACAGCCCATCGTCGAGTTCAGCGTCGTCGAGACGAAAATCGGAGAGGACATCTCGCTCGCCCGAGCGTCGGAGCTGACGAACACACCTATCGACGACATCTTGATTCGCTTCTTCTGGTACGGCGAGGTCGATACCGGCCGTGCGACGCAGGCGCGCATCCAGGCCCTTGGCATCGAAGATGATGATCTGGTGGCTGTGATGACAGCTCCGCAGGAGACAAGCCGCGTCTACTCGAACATCATCGACACGTCGGCCTACGAAGAGCTGACAGCGAAGATGTCCGCAGAGGATCTGTGCCGACTCCTTACCCGACCAGACACCAACTCGGGGGTAAGTACCGATAGCACGGACACGGATGTCATTCGCGAGGTTCGTGGAGTCATCAACAGCAACACCTCGTCGGTCTCGAATCGCAACAAGGCAGGGACGAGCGAGCGTGCTATCACTCCGAATACCCCTACTACCGGGTCCGGTTCTCCGCAGGGCATTCAAGAGGGGGATGGGGGCTCGGTCGTACAGCCGGCCAGCAACAACGTCGCACCTGCCGGCCGAGCGGCGGATCCAGCTCTCTTGCTCGCGGCATGTGTGGATATACCGAAGACTCTCGGTGTGAGTGAGTCTTCGACCGGGGCTGTGCAAGATGCTCTCGATGCTCTACTCGGCACATCGGACGAACCGTCGTCTGAATGCTACGATCTGTTGGAGTTCGCAGACATCTCCATCTCAGCACTAGAGGCCCTGGCTGCTGGGGCCAAGGACTTCTTCGCGGAGATGTACGGTGCGCTCGGTCCTGGTGCCCTGGGGCTAGACGCTGGTGTCGGTTTCGCTACATGCCTCGGCTCGGCGAATATCGGAGCTGGTGTTGGCCTGGAACTGGGGCTGAAGCTGCCGTTCGATATGCAGGTATTCCTCGAAGTATTCTCTGGGGCCGTTGATGCCATCGTGTCTGCCATTGGCCTCGTGAAGGATGCCATGTGCTTACCCCAAGCCGCTTTGAATTTGCTATTCGGAGGCATTTGCGGGTTCAAGCCCTTTGCGTTCGGGGCTTGCCCTCCCGACCTCGAAGAGCTGATCGATCGAGTTCGCAATCTCATCAACCTGGCGACGGGCCTCCTCACCTCGCTGCTGTCCGCTCTCCAGATTATGAAAGTTGATGTGAGCGCTGCTGTGAAGGCGTCAGTGCAGCTTTCGTCGGATCTTGGCTGCATCGCCCAGGTCACGCCGTTGGCCATTTCCTTGAGCCTCTAAAACGACGGACCTTACTTCTCCCGTAAAGGAGATTGTATGGCCGTCGATCTCACACCAGAAGACCGAGCAACCGTAGAGGGCAATCGAAAATCCCCTCGGCCTCAGTATTTTAGCGCCGCGCAGTCCGAGCAGCAGCAGATCAGCGAAGACTTCGAAGCGTTCATCATCCTCCAAGACAAAGCCGTCATCGAGGAGACGCTCCAGTGGCTCGGCCAGGCCGGCGGCCTCATGGAAACGAGGGTGGATCGCAACGGCGTTACCCTCGAAGCGGTGGCAGCCGACATCGACGACCGCAGCACGCGCCAGTCTGAGGTTGATGACATCGTTCAAGGGTTCACGGACTGGAAGGCCGCGTTCCAGGCCGGCAACTTCTCGGACGTGTCGGAGGTAGGTCTCATCATCGCCGACGCACAAGCGACGGCAGAGGAGCTGTTCGTGTTTCAGGAGCGGATGAAGCACTTGGAGCAAATGCACCAACGTATTACTGAACGTCTGCGGCAGAGTGTATCGTCTGCCCAACTGAACCAGCTCCTGAGCTGGCCGACACCTCTTTTGGCGTACTGATGAGCACGACGATTCGAATGTTCGACGGCGACGTCTTCCTCAACTCCGCAGGTAGGGGCGAGGAGCTGACCGGAGCCGACAAAGCGGCCCAGGATCTCGCGGAGATTCTGATGACGCCTTTCGACTCCGATCGTGACTACGGCTCTGAGCTGGCCGATCTCGACATCCCGCAACCGGTCTCGGCATTGGTTGGGAAATCCCTGATTACTCGGAAGGTGGATGAGGCTGTTCAGCGCCTCATTCGGTTCCAGCAGGCTGATCCATACGCAACGGCCCAGGAGCGTATCGAGAAGCTCCACAAGATTGTCGTGGAGCAGTTCGAGACCTCGTCGTTTCTGTTCTGGGTGAACGTCTTGCTGGAAGACCAAACCATCCTCGGCGACCGGGTTCTGGCCGTTTCACTACGTCACCAGGAGTCGGCGAGCCTCGTCGATACCGTTCAAGAGCTGGCTCGCAAGCTCTCCACTAGTGGGGCGTAACCTGTGCTGCATTTCCACCACTACAACGACCCGAAAGACCTGGCGCTCTTCTCAGCGCTGGTGGAGTTGTACGAACCGCACGACATTGCGCCGGTCCTGCACCAGGCTCTGGCGGGCTCGGGCCTTCAGCACGTATTCTACGCCTCTGACGACAGCCCTTGGAACGAGGTTCACGGGGCCGGCATTCTGACGACCCCCGAGGCCGCGGTTCCGCTCAAGCAGGGCGTGAATCCCCTGGCTTGGGTCATCAGCGATGTGATGACAAGCGAGGAGCATCGTCGCCAAGGCGTGGCCTCCTTCATAGTCGAGCAGATGGAGAAGGTCGTGGTTCGGAACGGAGGCCGGCTCATCTACCTCTTTACCGAAGAGGGGAATGAGGCCGCGAAGAGCCTATATGGGAAGGTAGGCTTCGAGCGTCTTCGTAACCAAGGCGATCACGTCGTGTTCGCGAAGCTGATCAAGGAGTAGGCCCGTGGCACGCACCGATTCTGAAATACTGGCGTCCCTCAAAGAATCGCTCTCAGCCGCGGATCCTTCGATTGATACGGAGAAGGGGCCAGTCTTCAACTTTCTGCTTCGGCCGGTCCCTTCGGAACTTCAGAAGACGGAGGCAGACGCCGAGCGCGTCGCCATCCTCGCTACTCTCCAGCTTGACCAGGTCACCACCGACGAAGAAGTAGCGGCGCTTGCTACCAGCTTCTCTATTCGCCTCGGCGGCGGTAAAGCCTCGAAGACCAAGAGCCAGTTGTTCTTCGCCCTGCGTCGGCCTCTCGAAGACATTGTCATTGACCGCGGAAACCTCGTCGGCACCGATGACCAGCAGTTCACGTACTTCGTCAGTGAAGCTCGGACGATGCCTGTGAACTCCATCGACAACTTCTTCAATCCTCAGACACGCCGATACGAGATACTCGTCCCTTGTGAGGCTACGGCCGTGGGGCCGACGTTCGATCTTCCCCCGAGCAGGGTGACTCGAATCATCACGCCGATCGATGGTATTGACGGTACGATCAACACCGACTACTACCGAGGCGGCGAAGAAGCAGAAGACCTCTCGAACTCCATTGACCGTGTACGAGCCAAGCTCGCGGGCCTCGACCCGGAGACTGGCGGCGGAATCATCTCCGACATCCGCAACTTCGATTCTGAGAACGTGCGGGACGTGTCGCTCGTGTATCCGAAGGATAGGTCGCTCTTCAAGCGCGTTACCTCGCGCCCGGCCATCGACGCATACGTTCTGGGTTCCAGTGTGGATACCATTGAGCAGACGGTCATCGCCACAGGCGGCGAGACGCAGATCCAGATCGAGCGTCGGCCTGTAACGGAAGTGTCTTCGGTCACGGTGAATGGCACCAATACCGCATTCACCTTTATACCCGATACGTCACGCGAGTTCGGAGGATCTCCGAGGTCGTCGGATTACATCCTCCTCGAAGATCCGCTGGTAGCTCTCGATACGGTCGTCATTTCGTATGAGTACAACCAGCTACTCTTCGATTTGCAGAATGATCTGTTCTCGCTCGATCGGCCTTTCGATACCGACGTGCTTGCCCGCAAGCCACGAGACATCGGCTTGGAGATCGCTCTCGATGCCGTCATCGCTGCATCGTTCGACACAGCCCGTGCCTTCAATGCTATCGAGGCGAGCTTGTTCAGCCAGGTTGAATCAGACTTCTTTGTCGATGCTATCCTCCCGGAGGTGGTGCGGCAGAACGTCATTGACGAAGTAGGAGGAATCACTCAGCTACGGTTCACGCTCTTTCGAAGGACGAGCGGAGGTACATTGGACGTCGAGCCTATCGATCTGGACAAGAACGAGACGGCCTTTATCGACCAAACGCTGTTGAGCATCAACGTCCGGCGGTAACGATGCCTTCGTCTATCTGGTTCAAACAGGCTTCTTCCGTTATCACGCCAACGACGCGATCGACGGTGCATTCGTCCTCACCTCCGCAAATTTCGGCAGGTAAGTGGTTCATCTGCGGAAACGCTTTCATCGCCGCAGAGGACTGCATCGGAGGTATCGAGGTAGAGATCGGCAGCGTGGTTGATGACAAACTGTCTGGTAGGTTTCAGACGAACAACAGCGGAGAGATCGATGTCGCCAGCGCCTTGGACAATCGCTTCCCGGCTGTTCAGCATTGGTTCCAACGGACAATCGAGGTACCCGGACTAACCGACGTAGAGATCTTCGCGGCTAAATACTCGGGGAGCGGCACACCGCGTGTGTACGAGACGAGACTGATTCTCGTGAACCTCGATGACCTTGTCGAAGGGTACGACTACTTCGACATATCGAAGTGCGATGAATCGCCGCCCTTCGATAACTTTTCAGACGAGGCTTTCATTACCTGGACCCCCACAGGATCAGATGACTACTTCTTCATTGGCTGCGACATCAGCCGTCACAGCAACGAATTTCAAGCCAATACAGGGCCCCAACTCCGTGACAACACTGACGGTATCACGTTCAAGGAGAACGAAGTCCACTATTGGGACATCAGTGAGACCTATGCTCAAGGGCAAGGATTTGTCGGCGGCGTGACGGCACCCGCTGCTACCGCTCGAACAACTGCGGTAGAGCACAGCCCTGCTTCGGACCAATGGCATCGACAATGGCAGCATCTGATCGTCTTCCGATCGGGTGCGTTCGATGGGGGCGGATTTCTGTACGAGCCTTTCCCTCCAGACTTAGACGTTGTCGAGGCACTGATGATTTCTCAGACTTTCAATCTGGGAACTAGCGGGCCTGCGTGGATCTTCGGAGCCTATAGCTCAATCATGGGTCCCGGCGACAACGGCGCAGTGATGCGGTTGAACTGGGACGGCGCGGATTATTGGATCAATTCGAACATCACGAATTACGTCTCGAACGCACGCCTTGGGTCGTCACCGATTATGGGTGCAGTATTGATGCACCGAACCGGCAGCCATGCACCACCCGCGGACTTGCGTGTGTATGCGTTTTCCACAGACTCGCTTGAATCGGATCGAAAAGCAGCGGTGCTCTTTATATCCGTGAACGATGCCCCCTTCAGCGGATCGGCACCTTCGATAAGCACACAAGATCCTGCCCCGTCTTCTACCGATCACCCCATCAACGATCCCATTGTCTTCAACTTGGATCCTTCTGTTGAAGCTGTGAACCCCGGCTCGGTGAAGGTTGACTTGTCGTGGGACTCACAAACCTACCGAGTCACCGGTGGAGGGCAGAGATTCGAGGATCCTTTCACGTCCTCTGAGATTATAGACATAGGAGGAGGGTCGCTTCAGGTAGTCATATCCTCGGCGGTGGCGTGGCCGCAGTCCACTACGATCACTGTGAGCTGGCAGGCCAAACCGACAGTTGCCGGGCTGGCAAACCCCGCGACCGGTATGTACTCCTTCACCACAGAAGGCATAGTCCTATCCGAGGACGTACAAGTCGTTCAGTACGCCGAAGGTGGCAATAAGGACGGCTGCTGATGACCGCTATCAATCTTGTTCTCCCAGCCGAGCCTTCTTTTGGGAGCACTCTGTTCGCCACGGTGGCGATTGAAGGCGGGGTGGACGCGGTCACGTCGATCTCTTCGACTGGAGCGACGTGGTACAGGGCGCACCTTCACGAAGATGTCACTGCAACCCCGATCCTTCGTATTGAGATCTGGGTAGCGGAGAACATCACCGGTGGTACTGGAAGTGAAAACATCACGGTCAACGTGTCCGGTACTTCGCCTGCTACTGCTATCGCAGGTGAGGCCAGTAACCTGGCTTCTACCCCTCCAGATTACGATACCGACCTTGTTGACATCGTCTATCAAGACGATGGTTCGTCTAGCAGTCCCTCCATCAGCGACTCCTTCGGTCCCGAACCCCGGCAGGGACGGGAGTTGTTCATAGCAGCGATTGCTACGCACGGTCACGAAGCCGTGGACATGACGGCCGGGTCCCAATCGAATGGCTGGTACTTTTTCGGGGCTGCGAATGCAGGATCAGTAGCGGTCTCGGTCGGCTTGAAAGAAGCCGAAATCATCGAAGGCTACGACACGGCCTTTGATCTTGGAGGACCTAGCTCGGAGTATTCCGGTGCAGTCATATCGCTGTACGGACTCCCGCCTCCGTTTGTAGAAACCGATCTCAGCGTTGCAGTGAAAGGTATCGGAGAGGAGACCTCTTCCGATCTCGATTTAACTGTTGCAGCGGAGCTGGAAACGGATCCTCTCGACCTCGATGTCGCTGTCGCTGAGGCGTTGTTGATACCAAACACGTTGATGAACCTCTTCGTGGCGGACACGGTAGAGGTCACTTCGGATCTCGATGTTGTCATCAACGCAACTCTGACGACGGACACGTCGCTCGACGTATCCGTCAAAATCTCAGACTACGTTGGCTCGTTGATGGACGTCCTTTTGGACGATCCGCCGAACGTCAAAGCAGACCTCGACGTTGCTGTCTCGACGCAGGGTTTCTACTTTCAGAGCACAGACGTCCTGCACGCCTTTGGCCCCCTCCCGCTCAATGCCGGGATGGACATGTGGATCGCCGAAGGAGGGGCTCAGTCTCAGCTCTTTGCTCTCGATACCACGGTATCTACACCGGTCATCTCAGGTCAGAACCTCGTCAACGATCCGGCCGTAGCTCTCACCTACTTCATCGGCAACCTCGACGACGACGTTGTAGATCTTCTCGTAGGGCCAAACGCGGTCGGTGTCCTGGCGATCTACGGCTTCGTCAACAACGGCGATGGCTCGGGTACGTTTGTTGTAGACTTCGACCCGAACATCCCGAGTCGGCAGCTATCGATCATTGCTCGGGACGACGTTGACAACGAGTCGGCCGAGTCGCCGCTGTTCATCGTCAATAGCTTGCAGCGCGTTCGACTGAACGACGTCATGACGATTCGGCCGCAGGAGCTATCAGCAGACACGACCTGCCAATCAATGCTCGACGCTGTCCCCGAGTCGAACTTCATCCTTCGTAAGCAGTTCACGCTACCGTACAGCTTCAACCCTACGACTTTCGAGCTTCGAGCTGTCACGCCTTCAGAGCCTGTGACAGTGACTGTTCGTCGCCGAGCCCTTCCCGGTGATCCTGGCGAGACTCAACAGTACGTCATAATCCCAGAGAACGAGGTCGAGCTGCTAAAGGTCCGCCTCGGCAAAGGCATCAACGTCCTCCGTGTAGAAGACAGGTTCGGCCGCACGGAGACCATCATCGTCGCATCGACGACGTACATGACCATCCTCTGCGCCTACGCCCGTGAGATTCACAACAACTCGCAGATCATCATCGACGAGCAAGAAGCTGCCATCTTCTCCCCAGTCTCGACACGCATCGCCGAGCCGTTCCTTCGATTCAATGACCTACTGCCTGATGTTCGAGCGCAGCAGGTGCTGGCAACGAAGCTCGCTGTTCGCGCACTGGTGGCCGGGGCTGGCCGGCAAATTGGTGTGCGGGACATCCTCGCCGCGCTGACCCTCTCGACGCCCATCTTTGTAGAGGAGAAGCCGGAAGAGGAGTTCTTCGAGCCTGCCATCATCCCGATGTTCAACGAACAGGAGGCGTTCGCAGGGGTTGAAGCTCATGTGTGGCTGGCGAACGAGTGCGTGCGCCGTTGGCAGGCGTTCGTCCACATTCTCTCGAATCTCGACATCTTCCAGGTTCTGAGCATCTCTGAGAACTCGGTCATCTTCAGGGACGAGAACGGTGATGTACGTCGTCACGTCTTCGACTTCAAGGACGACAAGTGTTCGTTGACCAACCTTGCGCTGCGGTCCATCTGCTTCGAGGTCATCGACGTAAACGTGGCGGTCTTCAACATCTTGAATGTGAACCTGTGCGCTGCCGAGTACCCGTTCGATATGCGGCCGGTACCGAACTTCCCGATATACCCCATGCCTGACGAAGGCGTCCCTTTTGGAATTGATCCCGGGTTCGACGGTCACCCGAGCTTCGTGATCACGGATCACTGGGACGGCGGTGTCCTGCTCGACAGTCAAGGGCCGAAGCCGTCCATTGCCTCGGGTGAGGATCTTTGCGTATTCGACAATGGCTACCTGGTCACCCCGCTCGCTTTGGGTAGCGGGGAGGCTGTCATCAACGAGTTCATTCAGGTAGAGGCCGAGTACACAGTGTCTCCAGCGGCTGGGGTGTCTCTCGATGTCAGTATCGATCTCCAGAACGTGAAGATCACGACAGGGCTATCGATCTCCATCGGCAAGTCGCAGAAGACGGCCTCTATGGACATGCTGGTATCAGCGGTTCAGGAGGCAACCGCTGGTATGAGCGTGATTATCTCAGACCCGGCACCCTAGCGCGGTTATGTAGGAGGCAAGCCCAGGAGGCATCATGGCTACGTTCGTCATTGACGAGTCTTCGTATCGAATCGACAAGACCGCCTTCCCCTCCGAGGAGGAGGCCGAGCAGCGTGCCGCCGAGGCCGCTCGCATTCTTGGTCGATCCATCAACGTCTACGAGCTACTAGAAGGCGAGCTGCACTTCGCCTTTCGTGTGATGCCGGACGGATCGACTGAGAAGGAAAATCCTCTCATCACCGAGCCTGGTGATGACACTCAGGTCGAAGCGCCGAACCACGCTATCCTCGGCAAGCTCGACATCCTCGACGAAGTAGCAGAGACACTGGAGGGGGCAGGCCAGGTCCAGCTCGCCTCCCGTGTTGATGAGGAGCGCAGTAGGATCTCTTCGTCGCCGCAACGAGGACATGCTGGAATTGCCTCTAAGCTGATGGGGTGATTCGCATTATGTTCTCGTGTAGCGCCCAGATATGGGCAACGCCTTAGCAGGATTATGAAACGACAGACAGGCGTCTAGTAGCCTTACAGGAGAAAAACATGTCAATGAGTGCTCGTAAGCTCCGTGAACAACGAAAGAACCGCATCGCCGCCCGTAAAAAGAAGGCGGCCATCAAAGCTCGCAAGGGTGTGAAGGCCGAAGGCGAGGGCGAAGAGGAAATGGGCGACGAGATGCCCGAAGACCTGCTCGAACAGCTCGATGATGAGGGCGGCGAGGAGCCCGCGGAGCCCATGGAGTCCATGGACGACGACGAAGGCAACCCCGCTGACCTCGAAGAGGAAGACGAGATGCCCAGCGACCTTCCTCCCGCCGAGGGAGCTTACGCGGCGTTCAACTACAACCCCGTGTACCAGAAGCCCGTCAAGATGGGCATGAACAAGCCCGCGGGCGGCTACCACTACTTCGGTCCCCCGCCCGATGCTGGTACCAGCTACGGCTTCTACCGGGATGTGAAGGCCGGCGTCGGCATCATCGCCCCCAAGGCGAAGAAGGTCATCAGCCCCGCCACCGGCAAGACCATGAAGTTCGAGGGTGATGTGGACGTGGACGCGCTGGCGTCCGTGCTCGCCATCGCTTCCGAGATGCAGACCTTGAAGGTCGGCGAAGAGGATCGCATGACCTCCCTGTCGCTCGACAAGGTGGAATCTCCGCTGTTCGACACCCAAACGGGACAGCAGCTCGATTCGGCTCAGGCCGAAGGCGACGACCCGGAGATGCCTCCCCCAACCGACGAGGAGACACCTCCCGAGGAGACCATGGAGGATCCCATGGACGACGAGGAGGAGGAAGAGGGGCTGCCTCCGATGGACGACGGTGCCGACGATGCCGAGTCGGTCGAGTACGAAGCTCTTCAGAGCATCGACGACATCGACGAGCCTCTGTCCGAGGGCGACGTCCACATGACGCTCTTCGACGAAGGCACCGCCGAAGCTCCCGGCGCGGACCCCTTCTGGAACATCGACGTCGGCGGCCAGCCCGTCGCCCGCGTGTACCTGAAGGATCAGCCCAAGCCGGACGAGATCCGCAAGGTGTTCTGCTCCGCTGACTACTACCAAGGCGTCAGTGGTGCCATCGCCAAGGTGGGCCTCAAGTCCGTCCTCAAGCAGATCAAGGCTCGGGTCTGGGCGAACAAGGTCAACGAGACCAAGCTCGCCAAGGACATCGAGGCCCGCGTCGAGAAGGAGGCCAACAGCCGCGTGACGGCGACGACCCAGAATCTCATGCGTGAGATGATGGACCGCATCGCCATCGTGTGCGCGGGGATGGACAAGAACTTCTACCGCGAGACTGGCAACCCGCTGAAGGAGGCCCTGTGGGCCGAGATGCACGCCTTCGGCATTGCCAACCCCTCGCCCATCATCGAGGCGGCTTTCAAGAAGGGCTCGACGGATTACTTCCGCACGGTCCTCGCGAAGGCGGTCGAGTACCTGGAGTACGAGCCCAAGGCTCTGGAGCAGATCAAGGCGACCATCGGTGAGATGGATGTCATGCCCGCGCACGGCGAGGGTGTTGGCGATTCTCTCCCCGAGGCCGATCTCGATGAGCCTGGGTACGATCCCGAAACGGCACCGACGCTCTCTGATCGTCTGGCAGCCAGCTCGGTGGCAATCTCGGGGGTGCAGTCGCTCGTCGGCGATCCCCGTGGGGAGCACAAGACCTCTCTCAAGAGCGAGTTGCGCTTGGGTGGGGCCGGTCCCCGCGTCCGGTAGGCACAACGCCGCAGGACACTTAGAAGCTGGTAACCAAAGAACCTGATCAACTGATCAAAGACGAAAGAGGAGAGGGATATGCCCTACGATCTTACCAAAACTCACTACAGCCTGTCCTTGCAGAAGGACGTCGCCTCCGGTCAGACCGTTGACCGCGAGGGTGTCGTTCTCCGTTCCGTGCTCGAAGCCGGAGTGGAGAAGGTCCAGAAGGCCGACGATAGCGCAGCGACGCATATCATCGCCGGCTTCGCGGTCAGCGACAACGAGACCATCGGTGTCATGCCGGCGGTGCTCGACGCGGTCATTCCTGCCGCGCCGGGTCCGTACACTGTTCAGCTCAAGACCAACATTGTTGGTACCCCGCCGAACAGCTCCATCCGCGTGGCCGAGGTCGGCGGTTCGGACTTCACGGAGGTCACCACCGCGCCCAATGCCGGCGAGTTCCAGCCGAACGTCAGTACGGGTGTGTTGACGTTCAACAGCGGCGACGCTGGGAAGTCCATCACGGTGTGGTACCGCCACAACCTGACCGTCGCGGAGAGCCGTCAGCGGTTCTTCCAGCGCAACGTCAACAACGAGGCCGGTGCGCTGTTCAACACCGTCGTCGTCGGTGGCGGCAGCGGTGAGGTGTGGACCTTCGAGTACGACACCAACGTGGACTGGACCACGGCCAAGCCCGGCGGGACTGCCGACATCACCACCGGCCCCGATGGCATCTTGACCATCGGTGGTACTGGGACTCCGATCCCCGGTGGTAAGGTCGTCCACGTCCCGGACTCGGACGATGCGGCCTTGGGTCTCGCGTTCAACCTGCCTGGCTGATCGCGCTGCTGCATAGCGTTTGTTCTGAAAGGGGGCCGCTGGCCCCCTTTCTTTTTGGGGATTACTTTTTCCCGAGACTCCTACCGATGAGGTCGTTTGTATCGTGGCCGATGAAGGACAGGAAAATCAGGGGGAAGAGGAACTCTTCGATAATCGCCGCGGCCGTCAGTTGACACGCCGCCGTGAGATCGTGCTCCCTCAGACCTCCTGGTTGCAGATCACCTCGTTGATCGTAGGCGTGCTGATCGGCCTGGGCGTCATAGGTACCGGTCTGGCTACCTTCGGAGCCAAGCTCGCTGAAGGAGACTTCCTCACCATCGAAGCCGCCGATGCCCGGGAAGCCAAGCTCCGTGCCGAGTTCGAGCGCCGCTTGACCGAGGCGAAGTCTCTATCGAAGGAGCGGGAGAAGGCTCTCGTTCAGCGGCTCGAAGATCTCAAGACTAGCCAAGATGCAGCCAACAAGCAGATGATCAAGAGGATTGACAACATCTACGATCTTCTCATCAACAGGAGATGAGCCATGCTGCTACTAATGGCAGCTCTCATAGTCGCCCAGACGGACAAGACACCTCACGAGGTGATCACGGAGATGGAGCGTCAAGAGGCTGCCGCGAAGGCAGAGGCTTCCAAGGGTCTTGAGCACATCGAGAATCTTCTCAAGGGAGACGGAAAGCGCAAGGTGTGTCATCAAGCGGGCGAGCCTTGTCCTTCCTGTCCTCTGCCAGAGGACGTTGTTCTGGCTATCGAACATCTCGTTCATACAGAGCATGGTATTTCGACGATGGTATCCGTGCGTTGGTCTGCTGACGAGAAACCAACGCACGTCGCGCCGTTGATGATCCCGAACTTAGCTCTTCCAGATCGTGTTGATGATGAAAACGATGGTGTTCCGACGTGGGCCTTGGTGGTGGGGACCATCGGAGGGATCGTCCTAGGGGCCGTGGTCGCCGGGAGCATTGTAGCCGCTTCGGACTAGAGCCTGCCTTATCCAATAAGGGTTAGTTATCTCGCATGGGCCGGTGAGTCTGGACCACACCTCGGGGACCTGGGGATCTCGGGGCGAGTTATGCAGGGTTAGGGCTAGAGCCCACATTGTCATCAACGGACTCACGGAAGGCATCCCCCGCTTTTGGTCGTGGTGACCACCGGCAGGCTTACAAAATCTGAACACGAACAAAAGTGAGGCACAAATGCACTCCGTGAATCCCTACAGCGCAGCGGCGAAGCGCAAAGTCGCCGTCGCCAGTCGTACCGGCACTCCGTTGCCGATCGGCGGGCGAGATGTCCCCACCGGTCAGTTTGGCAACCGCCGATCTGGCAACCCCCGCACCTCGGCCATGCCGCTGGTGGCGTCGAACGGCGAGTTCAACGCGACCAACAAGCGCGAGGTCATGCAGGCGGTGGCCACCCTCCACAACCTCTTCCAGAGTGGCCAGGTCCACGCGGAGGAGATGAACGGCAGCGATCCGAACACCGTCATGGAGGTTCGGGCGGCTCGCGCCAAGCGTCTCCATGAGGCGTATGCCGACCGCTCTGGCCAGGCGTGGCAGGCTCTCGGTGAGGTCATCGGCGATGAAATCTGGCAGACCCTGGGTCGCGAAGGTTTCGCTCGCAAGACCCTGCTGCTCAAGCCGCTCGGCAAGGGCGAGACCGGTCGCCTGCGCGTCCGCAAGAAGGATGTGGTGTCCTTCTTCGTGACGGCCGATCCGAACGTGATCGCGTCGCAGGTCCGTCAGTTCTACGTCTATCCGCCCGAGTTCTACCTGATCTCGATGATCGTCATCGAGGACAAGGAGATCGAGCAGGCGTCCGGCGATCTGCTGGACGACAAGTACCAGGACGGCTTGGAGCAGATCCTGGTGCGCGAGGACAACGTGTGGTTGAACCTGGCTCGCCAGGCCGCCCCGACCTCGAACGACCTGTTCTTCTTCAACACCTTCACCCCGACCGTGTTCTCCGAGATGCGGACTCAGGTTGCCCGCTGGGGCATCCCGGTGACGACTTCCCTGATCGCCTTCGATCTGTGGAACGACATCATCGCCGACACCGAGTTCTCGTCCTGGTTCGACCCGGTCTCCAAGCACGAGATCGTGCTGGAGGGCTCGCTCGGATCGCTGTTGGGCGTTCAGCTCATCACCGATGCGTTCCGTCACGAGACCTTGAAGGTTCTCAGTGAGGGCGAGGTGTTCTTCCTCGGTGCGCCTCAGACCTTGGGTGGTATCACCCAGCGTCGTGAGCTGGTGACCCAGAGCATCGACAAGTACAACCAGGGCATCCCCGAGAGAGGCTGGTTCATGCAGCAGATCGAGGGAATGAGCATCGTCAACGACCGTGCTCTCACCCGCGGTCAGCGCATCTGATCCGGTAGTCCGTAACGTCGAGTCGGTCGGGTAACACCGGCCGGGTCTCGGCAAGGCAGAAACATCTCTCAAGGAGAAACAACATGGCCCGTAAGACGGCAAAGCGAACTCGGCGATCAGCAGCTCGTCGTGCTCGTCAGACCAAAGCGAGCCGGCTCCTGAAGGTGGCCTACGCGACTTACCGCAAAGGACAGAAGCGGATCGCGCAGGACATCTTCGTTCTGGCAATGGAGGATCCCTCCGCTGCCAAGGAGTTCGGTCAGATCAACCCACAAGCTCTCGAATCCGAGTTGCAGTCCGCCGTGAACAACGGCGACTGGGCGAAGGCTTCGGAGGCCCTCGAATCGCTCAAGGGCATTGGCGAGTCCACCGCAATGGACGAGATGCCGATGCTCGAAGGCGAAGAGGGTGAGGAGGAGCTTCCCCTCGACCTGATGGACGAGGAGGAAGATGAGGATGAGGACATGGGCGAGGGTGCCCTGTCGCCCGGCGACGAAGTGCCCCCTCCCCCAGCTCCCGACCTCGCTCCCGCGCAGGTTGGCGCTCTCGTAGCGCTCGCCAAGCGGGTGAAGGCCGGCGGGCATCCCGACCTCGCTCGACGGATCACCAGAGCCCTCGGACTCTGAGATCCTGAAGTAGCCTGAATGGGAAGGCCCGTCTGGGGGAGACCCTGGGCGGGCCTTTTTTGGGTTGGGGCATGAACCGCATTGAAGCTGCCATAGTCGAAGAAGTCGTCGCCGACTCAAAGTCGCGTTTGTCTCGTGCGCTCACTCGCCGGGACTACATCTCTGCTGAGAACGCGATGCGCACCATCGTCGAAGCTGCGCTCCCCGTACCGCGGGTCAACATTGAGCGCGTTGTTGATGGCCAGTACCGCAAGACCCCCGGGCCGCACGTCGCCTGGAAGTGGGTCACCGCCACCGGGACCACGGTCCTGCTGACACACGCTCCTGTGCAGGAATGGGGCAAGATCGAGGTTTCTTCCTTCATCACCTATCCGGGCTTGTCTAAACGGACAAGTCTGTTGTACCATGATGGGACCTGGGACGCCGCTGTGGTGCCCATGCTCGTGAAGCGAGCTGTAAAGGCGATGGGGTCGAACCCTTAGTTACGAGGAGAAGGAGAGCACGATGTCGAGTGATTACGCCAAGAACGTCGCGAAGATGTTGTCACAGCCGGGGTTCGTGAAGGACTACGCAAACTGGCTCAACCGCGAGCAGGATTGGGATACCGACGACCTCGCTGATGCTCTCACCGACATCACCGGAAGTGTCAGCGTGATGAACCACCGCGGCACTCTTTACGCCTACGACTCAGTGAACCTCGATGGCCCCTACTACGATGACGTAGTAGAGAAGGCAGCCAAGCTGCTCAAGGTCGATGAGGAAGCCATCAAGTCGTACTACACGGAGATGATGCACGGCGATGAGATCAACGACCGCATCCAGCGCGACATGTACGACAGCGGCTCGGGATTCTACTTGGATCAGAAGCTGGAGTATGTCGGCGACGGCCGTGGCAGCAACTACGAGATCGGCGTCGAGTTCGACTACGACTGGTTCGAGATTGATCCCAAGAAGCTCGCAGGTGCTCTGAAGAAATCTGTCGTTCGCGGCAAGCTCTTCGATGAGTTGCTCGACGACTTGGATTACGACCCCGAAGAGGACGACCGTCCGACTGATGACGAGCTGATCGACTCGCTCTACAACGTGCTTGACGTTCCTTCTCGCTACGGTGACTGGAAGCTCCCTTGGGACGAGCTGATCAAGCTCACGAGCGAGGGCGAGAAGGAGATGGAGAAACTCGCCGAGAACCTGAAGGCCCTGTCTGCGACCATCAACGATGTTGACATGATGGCCGAGACCATCGAAGCGAACGAGTGGTACAACAAACCAGACGAGTCAGTGGCCAAGGTTGCCGCGACCCTCGACGACATTGCCTCCAAGATCGAGAAGTACGATCGACACCTCGCGGCCGAAGTGGACGCCGCGGCACAGGAGCTGCGCGGAGCCAAAGCATGAACCGGCGTGAGTCGGTCATAGCCACGCTCGACAGCGCGGCCGAGCACGCCGAGCGGCGTGGCAGTCCGGCTATTGCGTTGGAGATGGACCGCGTTGCGGAGCAGCTTCTGCTCGGCGACGGCGAGGCCAGTGCCGGCTCCGTGAACATGAAGTACATCATGTCCAACATCAAGCTGCTGTCCGACCATGACCTGTGGCGGCTGGAGCGGGACATCAAAATCGCTGACCTGAAGAAGCGACTGGAGCACCTGGGCGTCTGGGTTTCCGACAGCGGCGAGGTATCGAACACCAAGCTGCGCCTCAATCTCGACGAGCCGGTCGAGAAGTTGGTGAAGAAGGTGGAGGAAGAGGTCGGTACGAAGTTCGGCGACATCGACTGGAAGGCGTACAACAGCCTGAACACGGTCATCACCTACCACTACCTGCGCCACAAGAAAGGGAACTCGTACACCATCAGCAATCAGGGCTACCACCTGAACGCGCTGCTGGCGTTCCTCAAGTGGGTGATGACCGGGAAGATCGATCCTGACTACCGGAAGATCCACGAGCTGATGGACGAGAAGGGTTGGAAGGGCCTCGACTCTACGTTCAGTCCAGGCAAAGGTGCCTACGAGATCGAGTTCATGGGCGCGAAGATCAAGAAGTTCAAAAACGGCCGGCTCGATGTGAAGTTCTCCAGCCCGAAGCACGCCCAGAAGATGCAAGAGACAGTCGAACAATGGTGGGATGCCAAGAAGCGGCACTAGGAGGTCCACATGAATCTAGCACAGCAACTCGTTGACCGCTTCGGTGTCTCACATTCAGAGGCCGAGCGGATGATCCGCGTCCAGCGAGCAAGGGCCCAGGTGAAGGCCGCGGTTCTCTCCGGCCGTAAGCGCACGCACGCTGCTGACGAGCCAAGTTTCGAAGATGACCCGCAGGCGTGGCGCACCGAGGTTCAGCGTCGGATGCAGGCTATCGAGGTCATGGAGGAAGGCGTCGGCGCTCTCAAGGATCTCCAGAAGCTCGTCAAGCGCATCATCGAGGCCGAGCAGAAGCTCATCGCCAAGAAGACCTCGAAGGTGAACCACAAGGACGACGACTGGTGGGACATGCAGCACTCCGGTTGGGCCATGGGCGGCCGGGAGATGTTCGCGCAGAAGCTCTGCGACATCCTCAACAGCCTCGATGAGAGCAAGCTCTCGAAGTCCATCATGGACCGCATCGGCTTCAAGCGCAGCATCCCTATCGACGAGGAGGACATCGCTCCTCTGGTGCCGACCGACATCCAGCCCGGGGATGACATCCCCGCCTACGAGAACCCAGAAGCTCCGCGTGACGCCGAAGACGTGGAGGCCATGTTGGTGCAGGGTGCCCGTCGCAAGAAGGTTACCGCCGGCAACCCCCCGATGGGCAAGCTGTGGGTTCACACCAAGCTGCCTGATCACAACCACCAGCGCTGGTTCTTTCCGTTGAAGTTGAGCAAGAACGGAAACATCCAAGGTCTTGCGCTCGACGTCAAAGGACGCCGGGTTGTGAAGACGTCGGTTTGGCCTGGACCCTGGGAAGAGGCCAAAGAGCAGCCGGATGAGTGGATCATGGAGAAGTTCCAAGACCATCCGAACTTCAAGATCGGGGCGAAGTACCAAGCCCGAGCGGCACGCAAGTGGTACGTCTTCACCTGGGGAGTCCTCGGAGGTGGTGGCGGTACGGTCGCCGGCAAGTCGCTGCAAGACGTACTCGAACAGGCGAAGTCTGCCGGCGTCGAGGACTACCACGAAGGTCATGTCGTGACCGTAGACGCTAAGAACGAACGAGAAGCCATCGAGCTGATCGAGGCCGACCTCTACAACGGAGATTTCGTTGATGAAGGGAAAGTCAAGCGGATGCGGAAGCAGCTCGGGATCGGGGCGAAGTACCAAGCCCGAGCGGGCGTGGCTGACGAACGAGCGGTAAAGGTTTTAGAAAAAGCAGCCGCTATGCTTGGAGGGAAAAGGATTCAAGTACCTCTCGGTAAGGCAGGTTGGTCGTTTGCTTCCCCTAAAGCAGCACACTCGTTTGCTAAACAAGCAAAGAAGATAGGGGCTAGTGCCGAAGTTACCAAGTTTGGCGGTAAGTCGTCTGTCCTTGTTACGACAGACCAAGAAGCCGAGGTTCCTTGATCGATGATCAAGAAGTGCAAAGCCAGCGACGCTGAACCCGGAAAGCCTTGGTGCCTCTACACCAAGGATGGTTCGCGTTTGCTCGGCCGGCACGCTACGAAGGAAGCAGCGCGTAAGCAAGAAGCGGCCATTCAAGCGACGCTCAGTGAAGCAGCGTCGAACAAGCGTGCGATGCGCAAGTGGGCCAAAGAAGAAGAGCGCCGAAGGAAGAAGTACGAGAAGGATCGTATCCTCGGGTACGGGCTGTTCAAATGGAACCGTGATGGCAAGTACGAGAAAGAAGATGCCCTCAAGATCTACAAGAACGAGAAGACCGCCGACAAAGCTGCCAAGAAGATGTTTGAGGACCCGAAGACTCGGGGCATGAACGTCGTAGTTCGTACCATCTACAAAGATCTTGGAGCTGCTACGGTAGCGATTTTCGATGAGCTGCTGGTCGGCATGTTCGACGCGGTAGCTTCTGAGTTGGAGCGGCGTGGTGACATGACGCTCGCTGAAGAAGTAGACCGACAACTGGATGAGGACATCCTGTCGAAGCCTGGTCGGTTTGACATCAACAACATCTATCCTGAAAACGAAGACCTTCGCGATATGGTGCAGCAGACCGGCTTCGACTGGATCATGAAGCGAGATAGCCGGGTGGCCGACATCGTTCGTCGGGAGGATCCCTTCCTGTTTCCGTTGCACGAAATGATCTACTGAAGATCGATGGCGGCAGATGCCTGCCTATTTAGAGGGTGGAGATGCCGTCGCTCACCACAGGACTCAGCGCAACGATTCAAGGGGACGTCACCCAGGACGCCTCTCTTGACGTCCTGATCGCTGATACCGCCTCTGTCTCGGCCGGGCTGGAGGTCAACGCCGGCACCGGGAACGTCTCGGCAGGCATGGACATCAATGCAGGCACCGGTGGTCGTGAGGCCAGCCTGGATGTCGCCGTCGCAGAACCCCGGAGCGTCTGGTCGAAGCTGGACGCCGTCATCTCCGCTGAGAGCTTGATTCAGGCGGGGTTGGACCTCTACGTCGCGTCCGGCGCAGAATCGTCTACAGAGCTACTCAGCGTCGAACTGAGCCCCCTTATCGCCGAGAGTCGCAACTGTCCGGTCAATCTCGATGTAAATATCGCCACCGGGGCCTCGGCGTCGCTCGATGTGCTGATTCAGGCCGCCGTCGAGAAGCACCTGGGTCTCCAGGTCTACGTGAAGTCCGAGGACCTCAAGATCGGAGCCTCGGCGCTCTACAACGACGAGGGCCATGAGGTTGAGTCCATTCTCTACGTCGAGGACGGCAACATCCTACACCCCGAGTACGTCGAGGACATGACTGCGACCCTGCTGTACCGAAGCAAGCAGAACCTCGGGTCGGTACGATTTGACAGGCTCTACGGTACTGAAGCAGGGGAGATCGTGCTCGTCTGGACGAACCCGGCTCACGTTGATGATCTGTCCATCCGTTACCACGGCACGGTGACCAACATTGGTGCGGTGGACTTCACCATCGAAGTCGGCGACGACTATACGCCGGAGATCCCGCTCGGGGAGAATATGCTCGAAGGGGTGGACAACGAGCAGCCTCGTATGGAGGTGGATTCGTCATCTGCGCTCACGCACCAGCTTGGCCCCGCCCCCGAAGAGATCGAGAAGCTGGAGCCTGCGGTGCAACTTGTGCTCCTCAAGATCAACATGCTCTCCCGCTACGAGTTCCTAGCCGAAGGTCAGGGTCCGCTGGAGTACACCGGCGGCGGCAATCGTCTGCTGACTTCGCTCGACAACGATCGGTTCATCTTCCAGGCGAAGGACCAGCTCCCGCCTCCCATCGAGGCGCACACTCGTATCGAGGACGCAAGCTCGAACCTCGTGGCCAATTCCGACTTCCTCACGCCGACGTCCGGTGACGACCCTGTACCGGCCGGCTGGTCGTTGGACGAGGACAGCACGGTCACAGTTCTGCCTGAGCTGGTTGCAGACTCTAGCGGAGTGAACCAGCTCAAGATTCGTTCCTACGGCAGCGGACCGTACACAGGGCCGAAGGGGTACGTCCTGTCGTATTCCAGCGCCGTCGCCGCGAGCCCCGGGGTTCCGTTCACGTTCTCCGTGCTCGGCCGCACGGACTACCAGGACGAAAACGTCAACATCCAGACGTTGAAGCTGCTGGTCTCGTTCCGCGATGCGACCGATACGGAATTGTCTCTCGTCGAGGCCGACTACAACCCGAACGACATCGAAGGAAACGCGCTCGTTCTTCTGAGCAACCACACGGCATCGCCGCCTCTGGGGACAACGTCAGCGCGGGTCTCCCTCTCTGTTGCTTCCATTGAGACAAGCGACGACAACAGCCTCTATCTCATGGGACCGCAGGTCGAGAACACGACCGAGCCGACCTCCCGCATTGTCGGTCAGACTGCACCTACCAACCGGGCGCAAGACAACCTCCGTGTCCCGCAGTCTGGCAACCTGGAGTTCCGCAAGGGCTCCATCGTCACGTTGTTCGCCCCCGACTACGAGGGCCAGCCCGCTGCCGACGCTTGTTTGTTCGATACTCGCGACGAGTCGGGCTTCAACGGCTTTGCGGCGTTCCACCGCACGGACGGCAAACTGGAGTTCCGAATTGCAGGACCTGTTTCTGAGAAGGTGGTAGAGACGAACCTCGACTACGAGTTCACAGCCGGGATCTTCCAAGAGGTCGGTGTCTCATGGGCCAGCGACTACATGCAGATCCAGCTCAACTCGGAAGAGGTCGCGGTGGACAACGGATCTCTCGTACTGCCCCAGGCGTACAACCAGTGGATCTACTTGTTCAGGACGACAACCAATACGTCTCGACTCAACGGAGAACTCGCGGCATTTGAGGTGCGAAGGGACGTGCAACATTAGGTAGGACAGTATGAGCAGATTCCGCAAAATCGTGGCCTTGGCGGCCGAGCTGCACTTGGAGGGCCAATCCGATCTGGCTATCCAGCTCGTCCGTGCGCGTGATGAGGGCGGGGACGATACGCTGAAGCTGCTGTCTGAGATCGAGAAGATCGCCAAGACTCTCAAGGGTCCCGCTCGGCGGGGGGACATGGACTCGGTGTTGCGAGGACTCTCGCAGATCGATGTCATCAACATGGCTATTCAGCAGTCGAGCGATGAGGACTGATTCATCAACATACAAACGGCGTAATGCCGAGCGTATAGCGGCCATCATCACAGCCGGTGACGATGTCGATCCAGACGCATATCGAGAAGAACACGGCCGTTGCCCCAAGGGTTGGAAGTTCGACGAGGACGAAGGCAAGTGTGTTCCGCGTTCGTCGTTGTCCGATCAGTTGATGGGCCCAAGAGACACGCCGAAGCCGGACGCTCCTCCAAAGAAGAAGAAGAAGGTCAAGGAGGAGAAGAAGGAGCGGAAGAAGAAGGGCAAAGAAGCAGCTCAGGAGAAGGAGAAGTGGGATCAGATCGCGAAGAACGCGAGCAAAGACCCCGAAGCCTACAAGCAGTGGGCTGACCAGATGCGGAAGGAAGGGAAGCTCCCGCCTCTCGAAGTAGCCGAGAAGCTCGTCAAGATCAAAAACATCAGTGAGCTGAAGAAGAAGTACCCGGACCTGGAGTCGAAGCCGAAGATGATCGATCGCATCATCAAAATGCAAGAGAACCAGGCCAAGATGGAAGAATCGCTCTTGAAGGAGCGCAAGCGCTACCTCGAAAACTTCAAGAAGGCAACAGAGAAGGCGCAGAAGCTCGGCAAGGAACCGCCGAAGCTCAATCTCTTGAAGTTCATGCAGGACACTGAAGGTCTCATGGGCCGCAGTCTACTGTCCGACCCGGCTGACTACAAAACAGCCGAGGAACTCTCAAAGCCGGGTCAGCTACAGCGTGCCTTTCGCGGCGGCGCTACTGATCCGGGATCGTCAGGTTACAAGTTCCACAAGTGGCTGGATAAAATACTCAAGCCTATACCTACGTGGAAGCCATTCGCTCAATCTTCAACGGAGGATCCTATGAAGAGAAACATCATTGCCACACTCGATCGAGTGGCAGAGAAGCTGGAGCAGCGCGGCGCTAAGAGACTCGCTGCCTCCGTGGACAAGACGTCTCACCGCATTCAGGCCGGCGATACCGACTTCCCTGAGCCTGACGAGATGTCCGACGCTCCGAAGGCCCAGCCCTTTGAGAACGATTGGCGTCTTGGCACTAGCGACATGGGCGAAGACCTCGGGTACCCGCCCTACGACAAGCCGCGTCCACGGGTCAAAGGCGACGAACCTCTGTAGCCATGTACGCGGCGGTCTGGATCAACCCAGAGCCGGAGAGAGCTGAAGGCAGAGTCGTAGTCTGCAAGCCTCTCCTTGCGCGGCAAAACGCCGCGGTTGCTGTGTTGCGTTCCGAAGTCCGTGATGATGCGCGTTCGACCATTCTGTCCGGCGAGCACAAACACTTGGTCGCGTTTCTGAAGAACCTGGAGAAGGTGGATGGAGCCTGGGCCGAGCTGGGTGATGATGAGCTGATCGATACCATCAACAACCTCGCTGTCGAGAGCGACATCTCCGTTGTGGAATGGGAAGGCACCGAGGTCCAGTCGCATGTGGTGGTGGCAGTTCGGAAGAACCCGAAGCCGAAGCTCTATCCGCGGTACATCACGCCGGCTGGGAAGAAGATTTGGGATAGCCTGTTCGACGACTACAAGAAAGTCATCAACAGGTACAAGAGCGACAAGAAGAAGATGTGGGCCGCAGCAATTTTGCTGCTCCAGCGTGTTGCATCTCAGCGGAACGTCAAACCGTTTTCCAAGGATCCTTCATACGAGAAGACGCGCTCGATGTCCCAGCAGGAGATCAACAAGCGGGCGAACAACGGGAACTTCAAAGCTCTCGAAGAGAGCGAACGAACCTTCGATGAACTGAAGAAGGCCGGACTCGTGAACAGGCTGACCAAGGAGAAGTTCTACGAGGTCGCCAAGCACTCCAGCCGCTACTACATCACCACGTACCGCTGGGCCAAGCTCCGTAAGGGCGTGCAGCCAAACGCGGTTCTACGCGAGCTGCTTGCGACGCAGGGCTACAAGGGCCGACCCGGAAAGTACGCTCACAAGAGCATCGACGCAGTGACCGATCTTCTCGTCGAGCCCGAGGGTAAGGACGTGTATTTCTACCTCACGACGTTCCTCACCCACGATCAAGTTATTCTCTTGTTCGATCTCGATGAGGCTACGAGCGATTCGAAGATTTTGAAGCTGATGGGCAAAGCTGGCCGTCAGTGGGTAAAGACCGGGGTTCTGGTCGATCCAAGGTGATACGAGGACCCATTAGTTAGGGGAAAANNGGAAAAGGAGACTTCCATGCCAGTCACCGTTACCACCGAGAGCGCCCAGGCGAATCTCTACCAGTACCTGAATCAGCTCGATTCCGGTGATCTGGACAAGGTCATCGTTGCAGATGATGGCGACACGTTGATGCAGATCGTGACTGCCGCTGTCTACGAAGCCGCTGACCCTGGTGGAGCCGGACACGTTGAGACGGACGTGGTTGCAGCCTACGCGCAGAGCCCCGGGTACAACACCAAGGCTCTCTACAAGATGGTCAAGAAGCTGCGTGACAAGCAGGCCGGCGCGGATGCTCAGAAAGCTCTCGGTTCAGTGCTCATCCCTGCTGGCGGCGCGGCTGCTTTCGTAGACGGTGAGACCATGACCCTCACCGATGCAACGGGAGCCTCCGAGACCTACGAGTTCGATGTGACGGGTGACGGCGTTGCAGGCGGCAACGTGGTGGTGGACATCAGTGCAGGTGAGAACCAGGCCGGTGTCGCTACAGCTCTCGCGGCTGCGGTCAACGGCGGGTCGCTTGCCATCACCGCAGACGGTTCCGGTGGAACCTCGGTCCTGTTCGCGCAGGACGAGCCTGGCACCGCTGGCAACACGGCCATCAATGAAACGGTTAGTGACGCCGCGTTCAGCGTGACGGACTTCTCTGGCGGTACGGATACGGATGCCTCGGGCGGTACGGTCGGCCTCAAGAACTCCAAGAACGACACCGGCTACCGGGCGTACCTGGTTCCACAAGACCACGCCAACGCCATCGACCTCTAAGCCGGAGCTTCAATTATGGATCTCGCTACTCGTCAGAAGGTGTTTTCAGCCCTACGAACATTGGGCAAGCGCCAGCTCGCTCGTTCGTTCTACATGGCTACGACCACCGCCAGCCTCGACGACAACACCCTCGATCAGCTCGTCGAGATGGCTGCCGAGTCTGCCGAGATCGAAGACTACCACGACGCCGAGGCCACCCCCGAAGTCAAGAAGCTCGCCAAGAAGTTCGAGGCGGCCGTCGAGAAGGAGCTGGAGGCGTACCTCAAGAAGGCTCCGCTCACGGGCGAGGGGTACACGGACATGGACCCCGACGACCAAGCCCAAGAGTTGATGGATGATGAGGGTGCCTACCTCGTGTTGATGACCCTCATGGGTCACGGCGTCGGTATCTGGGACGGGAGCTGGGACCACTTCTTCGCTGATGAGCGCAAGGAGATCAAACCTCTCCAGGCTCACCTGGAGAAGCGCCTAGGGAAGTGGGCCGATGACACGGGCGGCGGAATCTTGCCGCAGGCATTCGAGGAGGCGGCGTTTCAAACCGCTGCTCCTGATCGATACGAGGAGGAGTTCGCTTCTGCCTCGACTGGAGGAAATATGAAGCCGACACTCGTATCCCCCACTGCTCGCAAGCGCGTCATCGCCGCGCTGATCAAAGCCGGCCGCATCGACCTCGCCAACAAGGTGGCGGCCGGTAGCAACGTCGTCGCTGCCCCGCTCATAAAGCGTGTTGAGCGTTTGATGAAGAAGAAGAGCCACAAAGGCATCGAGAAAGGCCGTGGCGGTGAAGTCCTCATCAGGATGGGTACGAAGGAGCAAGACGCCAATCGTGTCGAAGACTACCTCAAAGACGCGATGGGTTATGACGAGGAGTACATCGACGTTGATCCCGAGATGCCCGACATCTGGGGGACGATGGACCCCAAGACCAACGAGTACGTGATCCATGTCCAAGCCTCTGCCAAGGCTCGCACCCGGTCCAAGCGAAACCCCTACAGAGCCAAAGCTAAGAGAGTCACCGCGGCTGGGTGGGAAGACACGGCGATGGCCGAGCTGGCCGAAGAGCAAGGCTGGGACCTCGAAGACGTCGAGTGGAGTGACGAGCGCTCCGGCTTCCGCGCCGAGGCCATCATGGTCGAAGGCGAAGGCGAAGAGTGGATCGTCTTCAAGGACGACGGCGAAGCCGAGGACTACGCCAAGCAGGTCATCATCCAAGACCTGGAGCACGAGCCGGAGATCTTCAGCCAAGACTGGCTGATGAATCACGTCTCGGTGTCTCCGACCGACATCCGCATCATCGCTGGAGAGGAAGCGGACAACTACGTCGAGAACATCTCGTATGACGGCGAAGAGCGGGTCCTCGAAGAGGCAAACCTCGATTCGAAGTACGAGCAGATGCAAGACGCCTACGAGACGATGGAAGAGAAAATCGTCGAGCTGGACGAGCGGTCCGAGGAACTCGACCAAGCCATCGTGCAGCTCATGGACGACGTGGAGGAGGCCGACGACCCGAAGGCCAAGAAGGAGATCCAGAAGTCCATCAAGAAGATGGAGAAGGAGATGAAGAAAGCCGACTCCGACTCCGCTCGCTACACCAAGGGTCTGCCCAAGCTCAAGAAGCAGATGGAAGCTCTCGTGGAGAAGGCCAAAGAGGCCGTCCACGACGACTACTACGAGAACATCAAGACTCAGCTCGAACGCGATCCGATGGGTTGGTACGAAGAGCTGACCGGAGAGCGGGCCATCCAATCGTGGATGTCGCTCGACTACGACGCTGCCGCCGAGGACGCCATCCGCACGGATGGTGTGGCTCACTTCCTCGCGAGCTACGACGGCAACGAGACTGACCTGGACTCTGGAGCGGTTGCGTACCGACGAAACTGAGAGGAAGCCATGCAGACCATCGTGCTCAATACCCGCAAGCGCCGCGCCATCCAGGCTGCTCTGGATGGCGGAAACAAGGCGCTGGCGTCGAAGCTCGCGACTGAAGTCGTCGCACTCCAGAACTTCGAGTTCAAGCCGGGTATGCTCTACGAAATCGAAGGCGACGAGTATGTGTTCGCTGGTGGCGGCAAGGTCAAGGTGCAGTACGACCGACGCCAGCTCAACCTCCCTGGATTCAAAGGCAAGTACAAGGGCAAACTCGACAAGGTCAACAAGACCCCCTTCGTCTTCTTCGATCACTACGGCGACGTCGAGAAGTTCCCGCACGAGTACATCGAAGATGCGCTGGCTGCCGGCGAACTGGACGAGAAGGACAAGACCTCTGACTTCTGGCGCTGGGCCGACAACGACCTCCTCGACGAGGAGGCGGTCCGCAACGAGTCGTCTCTCCTGTTCGAGTCCTACGATGAGCAAGAAGGCTCAGAGAAGGGCGCGATGGGCTTCGGCATCCCCTACTGGATGGAGACCGCCATGGGGACCGAGTGGACCGAAGCACAGGATTACTTCGACCTCGAATCACTCGTCTACATGGACTGGGAGGTCGGTGTCGGCACGAACTACTCCGGCATCAGCGGCAGCGGCGACATCATGCTGCACAGCGAAGGCAACGGCGACTCGGAAAACGAGATGCAGCTCGACAGCGACTGGACCTACGGCCTGCTCAACGGCCGCAAGCTCCAGGCGTTGATGAAGAGGCACAATCCCGAAGTGAGCTGGAGTCCCGACTACATCCACGGCAGCGTGTGGTGGTTCGCGGTGTGGTCTGTGGATGAGGATGAGTTGAAGGCCGCCCTCTCCGAGCTGAAGGAGAGCGATCCTGATAGCTTCAACAGCCTCTACACGCAGGCTTCGTCGTGGATGGTCAGCGACCGCTCTTACAAGAGCTTCGACGACATCATCGACGAACTTGTCGGTGCTCCCGGTGAAAATGTCGCCGCAACTGCTTCCGCGAAACCGCAGCGCAAGCCCGGCATCACGACCACGGCCCGCTACTTCCACTACCAGCACAACAAGCCCATCACCACGCACCGCAAGCTCGACAAAGCTACGGCGAAGAGGATGGTTGCTGCGGCGGCAAAGGGTCTCGGCGGCAAAGGCCGCGTCTCTAAGAAGAAGCTGATGTCCTGGTTCGCTTCGAGCCCTTGGGCGACGGAGTACGCGCCACATCAGTTCGCTCGGGCGTTCCGTGCTATCGCAACCAAGAAGACCCTCACTGAGGTTTTGAAGGCAAAGGTGGCCAATCGCGTGGTCGCCATGAGCGATGAGGCTACCGAGCTGCTGCTCTACGCCCAAAACGACGGCGACCTGTATCGAAGCATGGTGCAAAGCGTCCAGAAGAACCTGGAGCGCAAAATCAAGTCTGGGAAGTACAACCACAAGTTTGCGCCCAAGGCTTGGCTCCATGTCCTCGATGCCGCTGCGAAGAAGTACGTCAAAGAGTTCGACGCTCCTGGCTCGAAGTGGAGTGACGTCTTCCCGAAGAAAGCTCGTATGGAGGCGGCTCAAGAGTGGGCCGACCAGTGGTACGAGGAGAAGAAGCTGGAAGAAGGCATCGAGTAGGCAATGACCCAACGTCGTGTCAGAGCTTCCGGCTACCGCACCCCTCGGTTCGACTACGAGGGCGCGGATGCTGGCGTCACCATCCGTGTGGATGACACGGAGGTTCGCGTGTGCTGCTATCACCCGCTGGAGAACATCGGGAAGCGCGGCGCGAAGGTGGACGTTCTGGAGTACCGTCTCTACGCCCCCAAGGGTGCAAAGAAGTGCGCTTCCGAGCTGCGCAAGCGTCTGAAGCCAGACATGCCCTACGCTCGCGTGTCCAACACAATCCGCACGGTCATGCAGGAAGCCGAGAAGCGGTCCATCATGGACGGCAAAGGCTACCCGTCTCGATTCTACGAGCCCTCGCAGCGTAGCTTGAAGGGCATCGACCCACTCATCCCCGACCCCAGCGGCGTGGATGGGTTTCAGGACTGCACCGGCAAGGACGTGTGCATCAAGTTCCGCAAGCCCGAGGTCATCCTCTTCTCGATCAAGACGAGCCGGGAAGCAGCGAAGGGCCTGGGGCATCACTTCATCACGGTGAAGTGGAACAACGCTGGAAAGATCGACGGACTCTCGGCCGAACTCGTCAAGCTCAAGGGGCTCGATGAAGTGGCTCGGGTGCTCGACGAGAATCGGGTGAAGTATGCGACTCACCAGTACAAAGATGAGAGGTACGACATGACGGCCAGCGCCGAAACCAAGAAGCAAGTCATCGCCACCCTGATCAAAGCTGGTCGCAAAGACCTCGCGAACGCCTATGCTGCGTCGCAGGCCAACGTCCGAAAGCCCACGCGCAAGCAGGCCAAGGCGTTCTCGGCGGCCGAGAAGGTGACCAAGTTCGGCAAGAAGCTCGGCACGTCCGAGGTCAACCCGCACGTCTCGTACTACTCCTACGACGGCAACGTCATCGCTAATGCGCCAGAGGGCCTGCGCTACCTCGGCAGCACCCTCGCCTTCCGCAACGGCGTAGACAGCGGCAAGTACAGCCTCGCCGAGCCCAAGACGGTTCCCATGGCCGCCGACTGCGACAACATGGTGCTCGAAGGATCGCCGATGTTCGCCGCGGAGTTCTACTCCGCGCTCGGCAAGGCCAAAGACCTCTGCCAGATCAGCCCCCCGATCTGCAAAGGCAACCTCGGTATCCCTCGCATCAAGATGCCGCAGCTCCCTGAGAAGGTGGTCCGCAGCTTCATCGACTGGTGGCGCTCCCGCGGGACGAAGGTGAAGGTCGGCAAGACCAAGGTTGGTAAGCTCCATGCGACTCAGAAGGAGATCAACCAGGAGAAGGTGATGGGCATGGCCGACGCCATGCAGAAGGGCAAGTTTGATCCTGCCAAGAAGCCCATCATCACTTCCAAGGATCAGTACATCCTCGATGGCCACCACCGGTGGGCTGCTCTTGTGTTCGACGACCCGAACAACAAGATCCCGACGATCAACATCGACGCGCCCATCAAGGATCTGCTGAAGGTCGCCGACAGCTTCGAAGGTGTCGAAAAGCACGGGCTATGAGGTCAGCCTGTGAGCAAGGCCGAGATGATCAAAGCCTTGCTTGCCGCAGGGCGGCCTGACTTAGCCAACGCGCTCGCCTACGAGCGTGAGCTGGATCTTCCTGCCGATGATGCTCTCGAAGCTCTCGGCATCATTCTATTCGGCACAGAGAAGCACTCTGTCACGTCCGACTCGCTTCCCCGTGAGACCGGCGTTGTGGACCAGATGGCTCGCAACATCGAAGCTCGCTTGTCCGAGGTAGAGGCTCGCCAAGAGGCCATCGTCAGCCTGTTCGACGCCTGGGAGCAGGCAATCAACGACGACGAGCCGCAGCCCATTCGAAAGCTCAAGATCGCTATCACCAAGTACGTGAAGGCGTGTGAGTCGGTACTCAAGAATGTGAAGAAGCCATCCGGCCTGCGCCCTGGCGAAGAGAAGAAGATCGATCAGTGGCTGGAGATGCACAGGCAGACGACCTTCGGTGGTACGAAGAAGGACGCCAAGTCCCTGCACTCAACACTGTCCGAGGCCATCAGCACGCGCATGGTGGACAAGCAGCGCGGGTTCTTCAACTACCGCGTGGCCGACTTCGCCAAGTCCATCCGGCTGTCCCTGCCGAATCTCCAGGTGCTCAACATCCTCCCTCGGGAGTTCAAGGTCGGCAAGTTCCACGTCGTGGACGACTACGGAACAACGGCAATCAGGTTCGAGAAGGCGTGGCTTCCTGTCATCAAGAAGGCCGAGAAGATCCTAAAGAGCAAAAGGCTCGACTACATCTGCTACGGCACCCTCCACCTCGAAGACGCCCAAAGACGGTGGGGTGTCTATCGTCACCAGTCTGATTCGGTGGGGATCACCATCGGTGACAATCGGGCATACAGGCACAGAGACATGCTCGGCGTTCTTATTCACGAGCTAGGCCACCGGCTGTGGTTCAAGTTCATGGACGCTGGCCAACGAGACACCTTCGCTTCTCCGTGGCTCGATGTCGAGCAGACCGCCCGGCTCGCCTATGAGTCGATGCAGGAAGTCTTCGAGATGCCTCTCAAGGAGCGCGAGGAAGGGTGGAACCTCGCCTGGGAGACCAACTTCGACTACGACAAGTTCAAGCGGTGGATGGAGAAGGACGTCGGACGAAAGGTTCGCTGGAGGCAATGGCTCAAGTGGGTCTGCCCCACGGCCGATGTCTGCTACATCGATCGAGGCGGCCTGAATCGCAAAGCCTTCGACCGTGCGCGTGAGTTGTTCGATCACTGGCGTGAAGAGGTCGAAGAGTACCGCGAGTCCGACCCGGACTACTCCGCGCAGCAGCAGAGGACGTTGGAACGTCGCCGCGACCGGCAAAAGAAGGAGTGGCTGGAAGACAAGCCGGACTACATCACGGCAACCATCACGCTCCAAGACATCATCAACGCAATCGAGCCGCACGGATCGGACTTCCGGTTCGGTTCTATTCCGTATCGCAACGAGCTGCTGCAAGCGTTGGAGATCGAACCCATTGCCCCTTCAGTCACGGAGTACGGCAACACGAACCGTCGCGAGGACTTCGCTGAGACGTTTGAGAAAGTTGTCCTAGGTCAAGAGAAGAACCGACAGGTGCAGCTCCGTTTGCAGCGTGCCCTTCCGAAGGGCCGAGTTGTGGCTCGAACCTTACCTTCTCCAGTAGACGCCGCTCCCCTGCGCCCTTAGAGGCTGGCGCTATAGCGAGCTGCTTTACCAGCTTTACGGACCAGCAGAATTACAACCCCCGGCCAGGAGGAAGGGCGTGGAGGTTTTATCGGTCCGGCTCGATGAGCATGTGACAGAGGAGCGTATGCTTGCTGCTCTTCAAAGCATCGAGCCGGAGATCAAAGAGGGGCCGTATTGCCTCATCGTTGAAGTAGAGTATGCGGGGCTCGACATGGGCGCTCGTCACGTTGTGGTCAACTGGGTATCGAGGCGCACCGACGTGATCCGTCGTGTTGCTGTGGTCTCGGATAGCGACATGTGGACGTTGCTGGTTTCTACCATGGCCAGCATCTTGAAGGTGCAGATGGTGGTGTTCGAGGACATCGAGAAGGCCCGCCAGTGGGCCCGCCAGTCATACCTGTAAACCAACATAGGTGAAAGAAGAGACAGCGCAGAAGTACGAGCGCCTGGCTGCGGAGGTCAGGTCAACGCACGCTGAGATGGCCGACATGGTCATCCAGCTCCAGTACAACATGGTTCCGCCGGAAGAAGCCTACGCGGCGACGGAGCGGGTGAGGTTGAAGCTGGAGTCTCTGTTGGAACAAGTCCGTGAGTGCAAGAAGGAGATCGAGGATGCCCAGAACCAACAAGCCAAAGTTCGACCTCCCGAAGACGGAACCGGGTCTCTCTCTGGACGAGCGGCTGGACAACATACAGAAGAGGATTGAGCTGGACGCCCAGATCCTTCAAGCCCACATGGAAGCATTCTCGACCTTGAAGACGACGAGCGTTGATGAATGGGAGCAGGACCATTGGAACATGCTAGGCCGCCTGGAGAAATCCCCCCTCTTCCGCGAGAAGTTGGATTCCTGAGCTAAGAGCCTTCTAGCTTCCAAATTCGGGGGTTTCCTGTAAAGGGGCTGTTCAAACCATTCAACCCACAAGGAGTTATCCCGTGGCAAAGAAGATCAAGATCAAGAAGGACCAGTTCATCGTCCAGTCCAAGGTGAAGGAGGCGTTCAAGAATGCCGGCCTCCGCGTCGGTGGTGACTTCACCGACAACCTCAACACCTTCATCGCCGGTGAGCTGGAGAAGGCGGCCGTCCGTTGTACCTCCAACGGCCGCCAGACCGTGAAAGGCACGGACATCTGAGTCCAAACGATCGAGGGGCCGGGTTGTCTGTTGATGATTCGGCCCCTTCGTTCGATTAGGGACTTGTCAACCTGGACAAGCCCGTGCTACAACCGGAGGCGAAGGGTCTCCGGGCCCAGAAGGTTTATTGAGTGCAGATCTGGTTCTACATGGTGCCCGGGGAGCTTCCGCGCTTCCTACCCCACGCCTGCCGCGACGAGCGGGATGCTCGTCAGGGTGCCCGCAACCTCCTCCACGTAGCCAAGCTCCCCAAAGGCACCAGGGTCTGGTGCGACGAGTTCGAGGGTGACCGCTGGCCGGACCTCAACGGCTCCGAGGTGGATAAGCTCGTGAAGCTCCTGCGCGAGTTACAGGTCCCTCATCGACTCACGGGTCAGAAGACGTTCTCCATTCTCCTCGGCGCGTCTGAGCTACGTTTCGACGAGCTGGGCTCCTACGTGGGCACCAACTGGATCGACGAGCGCGGCGAGTACAACCACGAGTTCCGAGGTGAGCATGTCTAACCTCAAGGATCTCTTCAAAGAGATCACTCCCATCGATCCGCCGGAGCCATCCCCGTTCGACGGGTATCCGGTGAACTTCACGGCCCCGGGCTGCGCCTACTTCGCGGGCACGACGAAGTGCTGGTTCACGGCTGTCACCGAGTACGACCAGGATGAGTTGTACCTCACGCTCGCTTGCGACCCTCCGCACCCCGAACGGCATTGGCTCAGTTACGTGATGGACACCTCGGGCCTCGACTCCGCTCTCGGCCTCGACTTCTACAACGAAGAGTTCATGTATGGTGGCATGACGGAATGGCTGATGCGAAACGGCATCGCCCCGGAGCAACGCTTCATCGTCGAGGCGACGTTCTCATCCAGTAGAGACTACTGGGGTGAGTATGACGAGGATGTAGACTGGCACGTCAAAGACATCGAACCGTGGTCTCCCGAGCGCGTTCTCGAAGCATGGGAGCGGTACTTCATGTGGCGCACCGGCTTGCGGCTTCGGGGACTCGTCGTCGAAGCTCTCGTTCACTTCGGTCACCAGCCCGACACTGAGCCGAAGTACGAGTACAAGGACACCTTCAAGCTCTCCGACTGGGTTGCTGAAGCGAAAGAGACAATCAAGACAGCAGATAGGTGGTTGCCATGAGCGAACCTCAGTGGATGGAAGCGCCAAAGCTCGAATACCCGAGCTGGATCCAGCGGAAGGTGAAGAAGTCCGGGTACGGCACCGATCTCATCGACGGCTACCACATGCCGAAGCTGGAGAAGTACACGGCCCATGTCGGTACGGCCGTAGCCTACTCGTTTCGGTTCGACGAGACGTTCGCGTGGGCCATCTTCACCATCAACGATGCGACGGGTGAGTTCTCGGTGCAGAGCGACTGGGGCAACTGGTCGTATCGCTGGAACCTTCGCGGGCTCGGCAAAGACAGTATGGAACACCCGAGCGGCAAACCTCTCACACACTTCCTCGCGACATGCAGTGGCCCGGACTACGTGTGCAACAAGCTGTTCAGTAGCCAGGAGATGAACAAGTTCGACGAGCAGGAAACGAAGCGGGAGATGAAGAAGGTCATCATCGAAGCTCGCCGCGAAGACCGCATCGACGCCAACCGTGCTCGCTCTCTTTTCAACGAGCTGGAAGACCTCGATTGGAGCGCGAGCATCGAGGGGTTCGTCCACTCCATCCAAGACTCCTACGACCTGAACAAGTTCTTCGACCGAAGCGACTTCGATCTCTACGAGGACTTCGTGCGGCACAAGCCGTGCGTCGAGTTCTACATCATGTGCTACAGGCTGTTGCCTTTCTTCTTTGACTACTTGCGCCGGGAGGTGATCACCGATGGCTAGACACTGCCATGAATTTCAATGCACGCATTGCAGCGGGTACAACTACCCGATGCTCTCTGACGCGATGAACGGAAACTACACGCTCATCTGCGGCAACCCAGACTGCAAGCACGAGCACTACCGCTTCATCGAAGACGGCGTTGTCACCGGCGACCGCCACAACGAGGCAGCCGACCACGGCGACACTATCCGCATCATGCCGAGCGCATTCTCGAAGGCGCAGCGCAAGAAGGGTATCGTGCAGAGCATCCGCGAGCGCGTTGCTGCTGGGCTGATGACGTGATGCACGCTTTCGAGGTCCGCGACATAAAACAGGAGCGTGTCTACTCTTTCGAGTCGAACGCTATCCCTCGCCAGGGGGAGATCTTGGAGCACCCGAAGTTCGGGTTTCATCGTGTTCTACGTGTTGTGCATCGTATGGGAGGCCAACGCATCATCCTCGTCGTAGAGGAATTTGGAGGAATCTAAAATGGGTGACGTCAAAGATACAGTGCAAGGCAGCGGACCGAAGAAGGCTCTTCCTCCTCCACCTCCGGCAGACGTGAAGCCGAAGAAGGAGACCGTCATCAAGCGCGTCTTCAAGAAGAAGAAGTACAAGCGCACGGTCGAAAAGCTCGAAGCCAAGGTCGAAACGCTCGAAGCGCAACTCAAGGCCGAGCGTAAGACGAAGGCCGCCGGCATCATCGGCGAAGGCAACCTCGTGTCGCAGGTGCAAGGCATCCGCGACGAGGTTAGTCGCTGTATCTCGATCAAAGAAGACGATGTCGAAGCAGAAGGCGACGCTCTCCGGGCTGAGAATGAGAGCAAGGTCGTCATGCTGCAATCGGCGTACAACCTGCTCACCAAGGCCCAACACATGCTGGAGGACTACTGATGCCACTGAACCTCGGAGGGGTTGAAACCCTGCGACCTCAAGTCATCACCTGGAACCCTGATGCCTACGACGAAGCGGCCGACGCTCGGCAGCAGATCGCGGACCTCAAGAAGCAGGGCTTCACCGTCCGCAACGAAGAGGACGGAGAGGTCATCCTCCAGCCGCCGCAGCGCGATCCGAATCAGGGCTGCTTCCGCATCCTCTCGCAGAACGGCGACGACCGCATCGTGTGGGACCGCCGCAACAAGAAGGAAGTGAAGGAAGCGTTCAAGGTCTTCAAAGAGTTCATTGAGAAAGGGTACACAGCCTATGTCGTCCGCAGCGATGGTAGCCGAGGCCACAAGATCACCGATTTCGATTACGCCCTCGAAGAGATCATCTTCGGGCAACGCGAAGGAAGCAACGATGTCTCCGGGCGCGGCGTTGCGGGCGAAGCTGGCGGATCTCGGCGCGGATCAAAGCGGGCCGCAGCCCCGGCCTCTTCCTCAAGTGACGAAGAACGCGGACCAGCAGGGGAAGCTGTTCTCGTACCGAAGACCGTTCCCGGTTGAGCAGACGACCGAGATTGAGCCCAATGGCGAGCTGCGTGTCATCACACGTTGGGTCGCAGACGGGTTGACGGTCCGTCCTGACGGCCCGCTCACGTTGAACGGTACAATCCAGGTGCGTGGCACTGAGGAGGATCACATGGCGGCTATCGCAGGTTGGGACCAAACGAACTCTGGTCTCTACGTCCAAGACCAGAACACCATCACGTTCACGACGAACAGCTCGACCGATAGCACCAACGTCATTCGCCTCAACGAGTGGCTGGAAGAAGCGAGAGGTTGGCAAGTCGGCACTGGCACCGCTGCCTCGACGGACGTCTACCTCGACAATCAGACGTTCTACCAGCCCTTCACCATCGACGCGACGAGCACGACGACGAACTATCACTTCGGGAACGTCATCATCGCCGAGCCGTGGGCGGGCAACATGTTCCTCCGCTCGGAGAGGTCGGAGCGCTACCTGCGTCGCATGAAGCTGCGCGAGCAGTGGCAACCTGACATCTCGAAGATGCTCGGTCATCGGCCGCGGGCTCTCGGCCGTCCGGCGGACTTCACCGATGCCAAGCAGAACGAGATACTGGCTCTCCAGCTCCTGCGCTCACTTGTGGGCCCCGAGCAGTTCCGTCGCTACCTCAAGGGCGGCTTCGTCGCCACACGCGGCCCCAGTGGTCTCACGTACAAGGTTGTGCGCAAGCATCACAACGTCATCGTCCTCGACCAAGGTGAGCACATTGCCTCGCTCTGCGTGACGATGAAGGACTACACCCTTCCGCCGACCGATGCCGTTGTCGCCAAGCTCCTCATCTGCGAGTGTGACGAGAAGGACATCTGGGAGAAGTCGAATGTGCGGTGGGCCTCGCAGCAGGCGAGATCCAACCCTCGTGTATTGGCTATCGGCGTGCAGGGGCGAGGCTATGGCTGGACGCAGGATCTCGTATTCGACAACAACCAGTGGGCTGGCAACGGCCGCGGGCAAGGTCTGGTGGCGGTAGCATGAGCGCCCTGCTCAAGACGTTCGAGCAGGCGAAGTCCGAAGTGCAGCGAGCCAAGGAGATGGCTCCACCGAAGGACGTTGAAGCGAGAGCGGTGGGGCCGGACCCGGATCTTCGTCCTCCGTTCTACGACCACCGCGGCGATCTGATCACCACGTACAAGGACATCCGACGATACCAGCAGGCTGTGGTCGAGACCTACGTCTCGCACAAGCTCTATTCGAAGTATGAGGGATACCCGGCCGATCAAATGACTGGGTACGCGATGAAGCAGGAAGCGATGATGCTGCTTCACGCCCAAAAGCAGAAAGGCAACATCCATCCGCACGCGAGCATCGAGCGATGGCTCGATCACTCGAACCCCAAGGATGTGTGGCTCAAGTGGACGCGATGCCCTCACGAAGAGAACGACCGTCTGTTCCCGTGGGTGCCGCACTACGACCGCGGACGCATGAGATACATCAGCCTCGATGAAGACCAAGGCATCCAGTGGCGTGGTGGTATCTTTATCCCTGACCCGAAGCGGGTAGCTCGCGATCAGATCCGCAAGCAGCTACGGCCGGACATACTCAACCACCGAGGCGTCGTCGCTCGAACGTGCCGCGTGTCGTTCAAGGACGCTCGTCAGAACGAGTTGTTGGCTCTCCAGCTTCTTCGTTCGATGGTCGAGCATGACGATTTCAAACGCTACCTGAAAAATGGCTTCATCAACGTGCGCGGCGACTCAGGGCTCGTCTATCAGATCCGCCGAGGCCAGCACGTCATCAACGTATGGGACAATGGCGTCCTCATCGCAGGTTTGTGTGTCTACACGCCGGACGTGCCGCCAACTGATGATGTCATCTCTCGGATGCTCATCATCGAGTGTGACGAGCCTGACATCTGGAGACGTGCTCGTGTCTCGATGAAGGACAGGCAGCGTCTCCCTTCGTTCGCAGCCGTGTAAAAGGCGCAATATGAAGCTCAAAGCTACCATCACCGTTGAGTGGCCTGTCGCGGATCTCGCCCACTACCAAGCCGAAACACTACAAGGTGCTGCTGACCTCACCAAGAAACAGTGGGACGATGGGGAGATCGATCCCATGGACATCGTGAGTTGGGGTGAGGCAGAGCTGGTGAAAGTTGAGCCGATCAATGGGTAAGCTCAAGCTCGCGCACAAGCCAGATCACCTCTGCGACATCGTAGGATGCGACAGCGATGACGCCGTTGTCGGTGTTAGCGAAGCAGGGGAAGTGCTCGACAAGCAGGAGGAGTACAAGGTCTGCGTCCCGCACGCGCATCAGCTACACGATGAGAAGATCGGCGATGTACCCGAGGAGCTGCCTTACTGCGCCGGCTACGTTGGCAGCGAGACCTCGTGCAAGTGGTGCGGAGTACCGCAGGAGATCCACGGCCCGCCTCGCACAACCAACCGTGACCTCCAAAGCCCTCGCGGCCTCATCGCGGACAAAGAGGCGACGTGTGATCCCATATTCCTCTTCCAGTATCGGAGGTACGTTTGCAGCCCGGCCTACGACTGGGAGTTCAACGGCCTCAAACTCGGCGACGAAGGTGAGGTCTACGACGAGGGAGGCGAAGAAGTCAGTGAGGAGGAGCTGGTGTCCAGAGAGATCCTCGTCGAGACGTGGGTGACCGAGCGTGTGTTCGCAACCCGCGAGGAAGGTGACGCCTACGGCAAGCGCCGCGGCTATGACTACCCGGACGGCTGGCGAACCTACTGCGTCCCTTGCGACGGCAGCCTCGCCGAGCTGTTGGTACAAAAGTGGGGTCGTGGTTGATGCCGCCGGTTCGCATTTCCAGGTACGGCACGGTTCGAGGCGGTGTAGCTGATAAGGCCCACCGTAGCCGTGCCGAGCGCGAAGCCGGTGCTCTTTGGTACATCGACTACCTAGAGCGCAACGGCTGCATCTCGACGAAGCATGGTTGGTGCCGAATCACCCGCATCCCGCGTTTGGGGTGGAGGAAGATTGCGAAGCTCGGTAAGGGTCGGGCGGAATGGCAAAACGGCGTGTTCCGCATGGACCAGGACGTCATCGACCAACTGTACGCTACCCAACGAGCGTTCCGCTTCAATCAACTCGAAGTGTGGGCGAAGGCTATCGCAGCGTTCGAGTTCGGGTTGGCATCGCCGAAGGGCCAACTGTTTCCCATCATTGGCAAGTACGAAGATCCGCACGCGCCTGCCATCTACGAAGACAAGAAGGCGGACGGGGTTCTCTGATGCTCAAGCTCGCTCGTGGCATTCCTATGCCGGTCGATGCTGTGACGAAGACGTTCGGCTTCATGGGCATACGTGAGAGCGGCAAGACCTACGCTGGCACCAAGCTCGCCGAGGAGATGCTACGAGCCAAAGCGCCTATCGTCGTGCTCGACCCTGTTGGGAAGTGGTGGGGCCTGCGTCTTGGTAAGGACGGCAAGAGCAAAGGTTTCGACATCCCTGTCATTGGCGGCCTGCATGGTGATCTCCCGCTCCAGCCGAACGCCGGAGAGCTGATCGCACATACGCTCATCGAGACCGGCAGCTCGGCCATCCTCGACGTGAGTCAGCTCCGTAAGAACAAGCGCAAGAAGTTCATCACCGAGTTCTGCGAATCGATCTTCTACCTGCGAAGCAAAGACCCGGCCGCGATGCACGTCTTCTTCGAGGAGGCGCACGTCTTCGCGCCGCAGCGTGAGTCCGGCCAAGAAGCCATGCTCGGTGCCGTCGAGGACATCATCCGCCTCGGCCGTAACCACGGGCTCGGGGCAACGCTCATCGATCAACGGCCGCAGTCGGTGAATAAGAACGTGCTCAATCAGATCGAGTGTCTATGCGTGATGCGCCTCAACGGGAAGCATGAGCGCAACGCCATCATGGACTGGGTCCGAGAGAAGGGAGCTGACGTTCGAGACATGGCCGATAGCCTCCCGTCTCTGGAGACGGGCGAGTGCATGTTGTGGTCACCGTCCTGGCTGCGCATTCTGAAGAAGACGAAGATCCTCGCCAAGAAGACCTTCGATGCCAGTGCGACTCCGAAGGTCGGCAAGCGCATCTCGACAAAGAAGCTCAAGGGTCTCGACCTCGGTGCTCTTGAGGAAGCGATGTCCTCGATGGTGGAGGAAGCCGAGCGCAACGATCCTAAGAAGCTCCAGCGTCGTGTTGCCCAGCTCGAAGGTGAGCTGATGAAGGCCCAACGCCCGGTCGTAGACGATAGCCGAACGGAAGAGCTGGAGCAGCAAGTCGAAGCTCTACGTGGCCAGGTGAATCAGCTTCAGGTGCAGCTCGCTGAAGCGGAGTCGATGCGGGTGAAGGTTCAATCCGAGCTGGAGTCCGCTGCTCACCACGTCGAGACGGCTGCGAGCTTGTCCTGTCGCGAGGTCAACACGCGACTGCCTGAGATAGCCTCGCCGCCCAGGCCACGAAAGAAGAAGCTCCCTTCCAAACGGCCGACGAACTCTCCTCACCTGCCGACGAAGCAGCAGCACATCGCTGATTACCAGCAGAAGATCATCAACGCCATCGCGTGGTGGAACGTCGTCGGGGTTGCCTCCCCGAAGCGCGTACAGATCTGCTTCGTTGCGGGGCTCAAGAACAACGGACACTTCCGCAACAACGTCTCGAAGCTCAAGACGTCAGGGCTGATTGTCTACCCTGCTGAAGGGTGCTGCCAGCTCACGCATGAAGGTGTCGCTGCGGCAGAGGGGCCAGATGCAGTACCGACGAACGACGAGCTACAGAGTCTCGTTCGTGCGCAGCTATCGGAGTACCAAGCCAAGCTCTTCGACATCCTCATCGATCACTACCCACGCGAAGTGTTGCGCTCGAACCTCGCGTTCGAGGCAGGCGTCGAGCAGAACGGACACTTCCGCAACAACGTCTCGAAGCTCAAGACCGCAGAGATCATCGAGTACCCATTGAAAGGCGTCGTGAAGGCGTCGGAACTTCTTTTCTCAGCTCAGTAGGATTATCGGATCATGGAACTAGGAGAACGTCAGGCACTCAAGCCATTCATCCCAATGGCTCCCATCATCCCCGAAGGGGAGAACAACGAAGCGGCGGTGGAGCACTTCGTCGTCGGCGAGAAGGAGGCGATGTTCGCATCTCTCCGTCCGCGCAGCATGATCTACCCCGGGACCTATTGTCGTCTACGGGTCGGCCGTACTCTGATGATGACGGATGTCCGCTTCGAACAGCTCACCAACCATGAGGTTGTTCACCGATCCAACGGCGACGTGTTCATTGCCGGCCTCGGTATTGGGATGGTGCTCGTTCCGGTTGCACTCAAGGACGAGGTCAAGTCCATCACCATCATCGAGAAGTACCAAGGCGTGGTGGACCTGGTGATGCCGTCGCTCAAGAAGAAGATCGGCAAGGCGGCTGCCAAAGTCGAGGTCATCGTGGCGGATGCTCTGGAGTGGAAGCCGCCCAGGGGCCGCACCTGGGACACCATCTACTTCGACATCTGGCCGGACGTGTGCGTGGACAACCTCGAAGAAGTCGCCAAGCTCAAGCGCCGTTTCGCTCGCCGCCTGCGCCGCCACGACAACCCCAAGGCTTGGATGGGGGCCTGGGAGGAAGACACTCTACGGCGCGAGAAACGCCGAAATCGGGAAAATTCGCACTGGTACTGGTAAGGCCACTTGTCAGACTGGACAAGTGGTCCGGCTTCTGGCATACTTCTGGGTGTGGAAGGCAATCAACCCCAGGAGGAAAAGATGGACATCACCGTAGGAACCCGCGTTCGCAGCTTCGACTTCGAGAGCCGTGACTTGGAAGGCGAGCGAGCCTGCTACGTTGAGGGCGTTGTCGTAGGCATCGTCGATGAGGGCATGGACTGCCCTCGTTACAACATCCGCGTCGAGCGAAAGGTCTTCGGCGGCAAGGAGTGCGAGGTCCCCGAGGGTCATCACGTCTACCCGCCTGTCAACGGTACCCGGACTACCTTCGGCCGTACCACCAACGGCGTCGAGGTGGCTCACGAAGGCGAGCCGTGCCCAGTCTGTGACGAGTACCACGACCACGACGAGCACTACTTGGACGCCGAAACGGTCGAGCTGCACATCTCCCCAGACCCTGGCTTCGTCAAGAAGTACGGCAAGCGCTTGAAGGCTGCCGGTGGTTCCTACCGTCACGCCCGCGGTTACGCATCGAGCCGTATCGTATTCGTGCCGTTCACGCACCCTGACCTGGCCGACGCCATCTTGCGCGACTTCCCCGGAAGCAAGAAGACGACCGTGATCTTCCGAGGACCCTGCGACCAAGGCCCCGGCTCATCGAACGTGCGCTACTGGTACCGCGACAACCCCCAGAGCGTCCGGGACATCTACGATACGTTCGTGACGGAGCGCCGGGCTAGTCAACACTTCCGGTCATTCGTCGAGAGCCGTTACGAGCAGGCCGTTGCGTTGAACGAGCAGAACCGCATCCAGCAGGCTCGTGAGGAAGCGTGCGCGAAGCTGTTGAAGTCCGAGGCCGCCGCTGCCGTGCGGGACCTCATCAACGACATGGCAGCTCGCTTGAAGGACGAGGGGTTCGCAGACAAGGACGTGCAGGTGACCGTTCGCAACTTCTTCAACCGGTGCCAGGAAACTGTCAGACCCTCGCAGTAGGATGGAAACATCAACAGGTTCTCCGGTGCGAGCCCGTTGATGATCATGGACACCGGGTATGGGGAACGCCGCCGGCCTCAAGGCGTGACAGCTCGGAGAGACGGCATTCATCCTGTAAAGGGGCCCCATGACCTACAGAGTCCTTCTCGATGTTGATGGGCCTTGCGCACAGTTCGTTCCCCATCTTCTGACTCTCCTCGGATCCTCCGTGAAGCCGGACGACATTGTCGAATGGGACATGTTCAAGTTCCTGCCAGAGGAAGAGGTCAAAGAGGCCAAGCGCATCCTCGCCGAGCAAGAGTTCTGGCTCACCGTCCCTGTGGTGGATGGGGCCGTCGAGAAGTACGAGAGCATCGTCTCCGCTGGTCACCAGGTCTTCTTCGTCACCAGTCCGTGGGACTCATGTGTCGGCTGGGGCAAGGCTCGCAAGGCTTGGCTCAAGAACACCTTCGGCATCGACCCTCGCGAGTCGGTGGTCATCACCGACGCCAAGTTTATCTGCACGGGCGACGTCTTCATCGACGACAAGCCCTCGCACATCAAGGCGTGGAGCGACTGGCACCCGCACAAGGCCGCGCTCATGTACGAACTGCCCCACAACCGAAATCTCCCGGGCGACAAGTTCTCCTGGGACAGACTGCCCAGCTACCTCGGAGGATGAGATGAGTCAGACCAGGATCACATTTGTGCTCCCGTTCAAGGTCACGGCCGGGATGCCCGTCTACGACACGAAGGGGAACGAAGTCGGTGTGGTGATGGAGTGCGAGGGTAACGAGCCGCAGGACAACGGCATGTACCTCAATCGCGATGGCAACGTCATCGATCGTCAGACCTTCACTATCACTGCCGACGTCGAGGAGTCGGTAGCAAAAGAGAGACTCCAATGTATGGAGCCGACGCTTCCCATCCCGTAGAGCCGGCGCGTCTCCTTGTCTTCGGTCTCTTCCCCAATGATGACGACACCATCACCTGTTTGTTCTGCGGTCGGCCAGAGTGTGATCTGGCGTACAAGCACCGCAATCACACGGCGACTCTGTGGAGCGGCGTACACGAGCAATGTCTCGACAAGCCGCGCCACAACGCCATACCTGAATCAAAGGCTCGCGAGTTCGCGAGTCGCATAGTGGAGTGACCCTCATGGGCAAGAAGCTGTTTGTTGGAGGACTTTCCTGGGACACGACGAACGACAGTCTGCGTGCTGCGTTCTCACCCTTCGGAGAGGTCATGGAAGCCAAAGTCATCACGGACCGAGAGACCGGCAAGAGCCGCGGGTTCGGGTTCGTCACCTTCGCCGACGCCGCGACTGCGGACGAAGCGCTCGGCGTAATGAACGAGACGGAGCTGGACGGCCGACGCATCCGTGTGGACATGGCCGAGGACAAGCGCGGCGGCGGCAACCGCCGTGGCGGCAACGACCGGCCAAAGAAAGGCAACAAGCGCGGCGGCCGTCCTCGTTACGATGACGACGACAACCGCGGCAATCGGAAGTTCGGAGGCAGGGACGTTCGCGGGGGCCGAGGCCGATGGTAAATGCCGACCAGATCCGGGACGCCCTGAACGCCCTCCAGTCGGCCATCCATGAGACGGCGGCCAAGAAGGGTTGGTGGGACGACCACACCAACCTGAAGAAGCTCATCGAGAAGCACGGCAACGGATTCAATCTGGAGCCGGAGATCGCCGACGTGCTCTTCAAGACCTCGAAGTCGATGCTCGCCGTCACCGAGATCGCCGAAGGGGTCGAGGCCGTTCGCCAGGGGGACCCTCCCGACGACAAGTGCCCAGAGTTCTCGGGTCAGACGGTGGAGATAGCTGACGACATCATCCGCCAGCTCGACCTCGCCGCTCGCTTCAACCTTCCGGTGGTGGACGCCATCATCGCGAAGATGAAGTTCAACGAGTCCCGTTCACACATGCACGGAGGCAAGAAGATATGAGCGAGGCAGCGTTCAAGTACACCGCTTCAAGCGCTGCCGAGGAGTGCTTCGCCGAGCTGCTCAAGGAGATGCAGGTGGAGGAGATCTCAGACGGTATGGCCAAGAGCTGCATCAACACCATCCAGCGCTACCTGGACGATGCCGTGGCCGAGCAAGGGCCCCAGTCCCACAACCTCAAGTGCTGGCCGGAGAGCTTCGAGCCTATCTGGGACGGCACCAAGCGCTTCGAGTTCCGCAAGAACGACCGCGACTTCAACGTCGGTGACGAGCTGATTCAACGGGAATGGGATCCCGGGACCAGTGAGTACACCGGCCGCGTGCTCAAGGTCCGGGTGACGTTCATCAGCAAAGGGCCGCAGTGGGGCATCCCGCAAGGGTTCGCAGCGATGTCTATCTCGGACCCTTATGACAAGCAGGATCTCGATGAGTAGACCAAAGCTCATAATGATGGTGGGTCTCCCTCGCTCGGGGAAGAGCACGCGAGCCAAGCACATGGCGAACCACACCCCCAAGTCGGTTCCCATCGTCAACCCGGATTCTATCCGTCTGGCTTTGCATGGTCAGCCGTACATACAAGAGGCCGAGCCCTACGTCTGGGCCATCGCCAAGACAATGGTTCGGTCCCTCTTCCTCGCAGGTCACGATGAGGTCATCTTCGATGCCTGCAACAACACCAAGAAGCGGCGCGATGAAATGCGATCGAAGCATTGGGACCGCGTGTATCACATCATCGACACCCCGGCCGAAGTCTGCATCGAGAGAGTAGGCGAGCGGACGGAGCTTATCCCTGTCATCGAGAGGATGGCGGCACAGCATGAACCTGTTGAAGACTTCGACGAGGACTTCGACCGAGACCTGTAAAGAGGGCGGCATGGACATGGACATCAAAAAAGAAGACGGCACCTCGTTAGAGACTCCCGAGGGACTGACGATCGGCAACCTCCAACCGGACCACACCTTCTCTTTCTACATCAACAACGAAGAGGTTTTGCGCATCGAAGAGGAAGGCAAGGTCTTCTGGAACGGTGAGCAGGTGGACGACAACAAGGAATGCTGGAACGCCTTTCGCTACTTCATGCAGAAGGCCAACGTGCTCGGCATGGAGACTGGAAAGCCGCCTCTGACCCTCGACATCTACGACCACCGCAACATCGTGGTCCGTCAGCTCGACAAACACCTGGGGTTCATCCAAGGGATCAGCATCAACGCGACCTCTACGGACATGCCGACTATCGAGGCGGTGGTGCCGGAGCCTACGGACGCGGACATGACTGAAGAGCAGCACAAGGCCATGGCCGAGACTATCCGCATCCTGCAAGAGCACGGCGCTCGTGTGCATCTGACCTCGTGGAAGGATCTGGTGCCGGAGCAAAACCCCGAGGAGCAAGCCCAGGCCGAGAAGGCGCTCGTCCAGCTTGGCCTGGCCAACCGATCGGTCCGCACGGCTATCGACAGCATCCGCGACTCGGTGAGTCAGCCGCTATTCAGCTCGACGCAGGAAGCGACCATCAACTACGTGATCAACGTCCTTCCGAGCATGGTCAATTTCATCCTCGGCAAGTTCGAGAGCCTCTCACGCGACGGCTTCGAGATCGAAGTGGCGTACACGGCGGACGAGAAGATCCACCCCGACGCCATCGAGGAGACCCTCGAAGAGTTCACGAAGCCGCTCTTCGAGAAGGGCGTCAACACCATCATCCACGGTGACCACTCGAAGCTCACATTCAAGTTCGAGCCCCTGAAGCGCGAGACTCTGATCAAGTCCGGCACTCGCACCGGCATCGGTCAGATCATGGCGCAGATCAAACCCGTCTCCGACGTGGTACGGGAGAAGGCCGGTGTTGGGATGCTGACCCCCAACGTCCGCAACCTCGGTGGTTCTGTGGCGCTGGAGTTCAACCGCCACGTCGATGTCCAAGAGGAAGACTTCGAGCTGCCTGAAGGCATCACCGCTCGTGTATTCCACGACGGGGACAGCACCAACGGGCATACAACGAGGGTCGAGCTGTCGTCATGAAGCATCATGTTCACGGGGTTGTGCAACTCCACCTCTGCTTCGACGTGGAGACGGAAGATCCGCGTGACGCTGTTCATCATGTTGCCCGTATCCTTCAACGTGTCCACAACGAAGCCGAGGAGAACTGGGAGCGATCGAAGAAGCTCGTCATCGTAGCTCCTGAAGAATCGGACGCGAACGCGATAGCGTTGGCAGTGGAGCTAGGCGAGCACGAAGAGGAAGAACCACCGCCCGATCTGCAAGACGACAAACCACCGGGGATTCTGCACTGATGACCAACGCACGCATGGAGTACGAGAACCTTCGCAAGCGCATCGAGCACGAGATCAACTGTGCGTCGATGGAGAACGCGAGCGACACGCCTGACTTCATCCTCGCCGAGTACCTGACCGACTGCCTCGAAGCCTTCGACAAGGCGACGAAGGCTCGGGACAAGTGGCATGGACACAACCCGTGGCCGAAGAACGATGAGCCAGTCGAAGCTCCGTCTAGTACCGCCCAGCCTTGAAGCTCGCCGCACGGCCGCGGCAGCTCTGCGCGAGAACGCCGAGGCGGCCGTGTCCGTCGTGGAGCGTGTCGAGGCCATAGGCGACAGCCGGCCGCAGCTCGCGAGCGTGAAGCGCAAGGCGCACCAGTGCAGAGCAGTCGCTAACTGGCTGGAATCATTTGAAGAATATGAGTAGGCTTGTCTAACTGGACAAGTGGGCTGTTTTCTGGCAATATACTGGTGAGGGGAAGTGGAAGGCCCCGAGACCAAACCTAGGAGGACATGATGCAGAGACTGAGCCCCGCCAAGTTGAAGAAGCTGGTAGCCCGCACCGTCAAGGAGCGCGGCCTCAAGCCCAACGACGCCAAGGATGCCCTGGCCCGTGAGTTCATCGCCGAGGCGAACGAAGACCGCCACGACGCCGAGCTGACTGTCCTGTCCTTTGGCGGTGGTGTGGACTCGACCTCGATCCTCATGCGCTGGTGCGAAGAGGGGTTCGAGAAGTTCGGCGTCGATCCGAAGAACCTCCTCGTCGTCATGGCCCAGACCGGCAACGAGTACCCCGACCTCGCCGAGCTGGTCGAAGACCACCTCCTTCCCCGCCTCGCGCAGCACGGCGTTCGCTTCGTCCAGGTCGCTCGCGTTGACAGCTCGCACCAAGACGAGTTCGTGGTGCTCGACGACAGCCGAGCCCCGACCAAGCTCCACATCGAAGGTGCCTTTCAACTTCGCGACGAGATGCTCGCCGCGGGTACGCTGCCTCAGTCCGGCGGGACTCGCCTGTGCTCGATCAAGAGCAAGGGCTGGCCGCTCGACGCTTTCATCCTGAAGCACGCCGCCGGCCGCCCCTTCGCTCACGTCATTGGCTTCGAGGCCGAAGAGCTTGGCCGTGCTCTGAAGGACGTCCACTGCGGCGAGAGCAACCGCCGCCCCTGGTACCCGCTCATCGACTGGAACTGGAACCGCGCCAAGTGCCTCGACTACATCGAGAGCGTCACCGGTGTCCGTTGGGCCAAGAGCGCTTGTCACTTCTGCCCCTTCGCCGGCCAAGGCGTCGAGAAGTCCAGCCTGGCCACCCGCTGGGAGAAGTACCCCGAGCTGGCCGCGGACTCGCTCATCATGGAGCGCACCGCCCAGTCCCTCAACTCGACGCAGACGTTGTTCGGCGGCCGTCGCCTGACCCAGAACCACGCTTGGGACCACGGCTCCGCAATCAAGTTCTGCAACCAGCGTGGTCTCACAGGTGCCGTCGAGGCGTACCGCGAGAAGCTCTCCACCATGACGTGGGCCGTCTACCGCGTGCAGCGCATCTGGCGAAGCAACACCACCGCGAACCGCTCGATCTCGATCGAGTTCAAGGGCAACCGCGCCGAAGCTGAAGCCGAGCTGCGACGCATCGCCGCTGCTGAGAACGTCGAGGTCGTCGTCGAGGGTCCTGGTCACGACATCCATCGTGCCGTCCATTCCGAGAAGCCCACCGAGTTCCCTGGCGTCGAGGAGCTGTTGGTTGCCGCGCCGATGACGATGGTTACCGAGAAGCACAGCGTCGGCGCGAAGACTACCACCCGCGAAGAGTTCGCCGCTGCGGCGCAGAAGGCCGGCGGCCGGCTGCGTGTCCTGAGCGACATCTCTTGCGAGGCCGCGTGAGGGTGTAAAGGGAGAGCATGAGCAACGACAGTGACATTGGCTTCTGCCGTTCGTGCGGCAACGCGCTCTCGACCTCTGGTTGCCTCAACTACCGGTGCCCATCGAGGAGCGCGGTTTCCGTGCCGGGCTTCTCTCCTCAGTTCGAGGTCAACAACGACGGCGCTCACGCCCTCCACCCCACCGGTAGTTGCACCTGCGGTGGCGAGGGATCGTGTGAATGGTGCCAAGGCATCTGTGCTCGATGCGGCGGGACCGGAAGGGAGCCGACCGTACCGACCGGCGTGAAGCTCGCCGAAGCAGTCCGCAAGTTCGTGCGGGCCAAAGAGGAGCACGACGACGAGACCGCGGGGCAGACCTACTACCACATGATCGACCTGGCGAATGCCATTAACGGTACTTGACTGACAGACAATCAGTCTGGCACCATCGGGGCTGTGGAAGGCACCCGGCTTGGAGGATGAAGTGACAGTTTACGACGTAGAGCCTGGCGGTCCCGTCTCCGAGATCATCAACGCCCAGTCCGACATCTCCGTGGTCATGTGCTTTGCCAAGACGCATCGGCCGGAGGAGCAAGCCAAGCTCGCCGCGGCTCGCGCCAAGCTCGCCAAGCTGCGCGAAGCTCACCCGGAAGCGTGGCGCATCGTCGCCGAGTTCAACCAAGGCCGAGCGCACATCAACTACGTTGTCAGAAACCAGGAGTCTGCCACGTCCAGGCAGTGAAGGAGGTTACATGAAGCTCTCACCAGAAATGCAACAACAGGCCGAGGCGTACAGCGCCAAGGTCGATGAGTGGCGCGACGCGACGCCCGGCCAACTCGCCGACGAGTTCAAGCGGCAGTGCCGCACACTTCAGTCGGGGTACGCCGAAGAGCTGCTGGCTCGCGTGAAAGACGGTGACAGTGACCCGGGCATCCTGCCCGATGGTGTGCTCTGGGAAATCGCCCTCGATCGCTTCGGTGACAAGTGGATGCCCGTTGCCGTTGGCGTGCTGGAGGCCGAGGTTGCTGCCCGTGCGAAGCTCAAGGACAGCCAGGCACCCGTCTCTGCGTTGAGCTGCGACTCGGTTGTTGATGGGCTCGACTTTGGGATCTTCAACCGCCATGTCGCGGCTGAGCTGATGGAGCACGGCGGCACCCGTCCCTTGGTGGACGTGTGGCCCTCGCTGAGTCTCCCGGCCCGCATCACCATCGCGGAGGCGTGGACATTCCAATGAGCTGCTACTGGACCATCAACGGCATCCCTGCCTGCGCATCACCGCTATCGAACGACTTGCGTATTCGTACCCAATGCGGACACGCGACTCGCGAGGATGCCGAGCAGGACATCGCGGCGTGCCGTGCCTTGTACCCTGACTTCATCTACCGCGTCGTCGAGGGCTCCTGCACCGAGTCGTCCGGGGAGTTGTGGGACGATCCGGGCTACATGCAAGGCGTCGAAGCGGTGCTCAGGCACGTTGATGATCAAGAGGCCATGAGAGGCGTTCTCATCGCCGCTGGTGTCCTCCCGGACCCGGAAGTCCAGGCGGCCAAAGAAGAGGCCCGGAATGACGCCTACAGGCGTCAGAGGGCTGCATTTGAGGCTGCTTCGGCTGCACAGGGCCTGTAAAGTGAGCACCATGGTAACCCTACGCTTGAAGCAATCCGAGAAGTTCGGCTCTGACGCACCGGAGGTTGGTACCCTCCAGCTCGGCGCTGTTCCCGCCCAAGGCGACACTCTCCTCATGCAGGATAACAAGGCGTATCGCGTCTGGGGCATCGTGTGGAAGGAAGCGACGCCCGATGATGTTGATGTCTTCGTGACCGAGATCGATGCGGTCAAGATGAACCTGCTCTGAGGTCGAGATGGTTGGGTGGCTGATCTGCTGGTGGACAAAGAAGCACGTCTTCGATCGGGAGATCCGTTGTTCGCCTGTCATCTGCATCCGCTGCGGGGCGACAATCCACTTGGTGAGGCCGGACGATGAGTGACACAGCGCTACTGCGGACGCTCCGCAAGCTGCCCATCGTAGCTGACCGGCCGTGCAAGGTCTGCGGTACGCGGTACGACAAACGGACCACAACCCCGAAGCAGTTCGCCGACAGTGGTGTGCGTGAGTTGTGGATCAAGAGAGGCCATGAGGCTCTGTCCTTCTGCGCCTGTATCCGCTGCCTCGTGTCGCTTGCCAATCGCTACGGCGAGATGAGCCTCGAAGTGCTCAAGATCGAGATCGGCCGCAAGGAGCTGAACGCATGAAGGTCGCGTTCCTCGGCACGCCGCGTTCCGGCACGCGCTACATGAGCAACCTCATGCAGGAGTGCGGCTTGAACGTCGGGCACGAGAGCATGGGTGCCAACGGAACGAGCTGCGGCTTCTATGTCTGGGCCGACAAGGCAGAGCGTCTGCCGTGCCCGCAGGATATGAAGCCGGTTCGATTCGATCTCACCTTCCATCTGTGCCGCCACCCTCTCAAGTCCCTACGCACCATGCCGAGGGTTTTGATGAGCGGGGAGTTCGAGAGTTGGTTCAGGGACATGGGCTTCTGGGCAATGTCGTCGTGGGACCCGCGCACGGCGTCGCTCATCTACTGGGTGGAGACGCGACGACGTCTCGTCAATGCCGAGTACCCTATCGTTCGCGTCGAGAACATTGCAGAGCATTGGGCGATGCTGCGCGACGCTATCCCGGGTCTACCTGGTTCACCCCCGGACGTGGATCGAAACGAAATGCAGCGACGATCTTCGCTTCTGACCTGGAGCGACCTAGAGATCCTAGACGCGGATCTCGCGCAGCAGGCTCAACAACTCGCCGAGGAGATGGGCTATGCCGACTAGCTTCAAGCTCTTTGATGAGCCTGCCCCCAAACCCAAGCCCAAGGCTAAACCCAAACCCAAGCCCGCCGCGAAGCCGCCCACGGACGATTGGCCCAAGCGTGTCCGCCACTTCGACGACGGCCGTACAGTCGAGTATGCAAACCGAGCCGAGTGGATAGCGTCGGCGCAAGAAAGGATGAAGAAATGGCCCAGCTAGAGAACGGAGGGATCGCAGTCTCGATGGCGGCTAGGGAGTTCATCGTAGCTCTAACCGAAAAGCTCGGTATTCCTACGACGGCTATTCACGTTGACCTCGTTGCTCCGGGGCCCAAGAAGTTCTGGGAGATGACGTGGAGGATGCACGCGCACGATGCAGTGAAAGCTCGCATGGAGTGGGGCCCTGCCGAAGTGATGGCTTCGTTCAAGGTCTTCAACAAAGTGCTCGCAGACGAAGGTTGGAGAACCAGCTACCAGAACACGATCGAAGCGGGTGAACTCACCTGGCGCACATACTTCGAAATCGAGCGCAACATCGGCCCGATCGGCAAGGAAGTACCTGGCGAAGAACTCGACCCCAACCCGGGCCTCCAGCTCAAGCGCATCATCCGCGAGTACCAGACACATGCGCACGCACTGTGGTCTACGCTTACCGCTATCGAGCTGGCGTGCGACGGCAACGATTCAGACGAGAACAAGCTCAAGCTCGTGAAGACTCTGGCCGAGAGCCGTCGTATGCACTTCGTCTCCGGCAACAAGGGTATCCATCGTGTCACGTCCAGCGGAGTCGTAGAGCAGCCCGAGCCCGACCGTGGCTTCAACGCTATCGGTGTCGAAGAAGTGAAGCGGGCCGAAGAGATGACGAAGCCGATGCAGTACAAGTTCGAGAGCTACCTAGATGAGATCGAGCACGCTGACCTCCAGCTTCGTGCCGGCGGCGTGAAGTCTCTGAACCTATGGGGCGCGACCCCTTTCGAGCTGCTGTCCAAAGCGGCCGTACAGATCGAGCGACTCGACATCAGCGACGGCGACACCGTGCTCGTTCGCTACGACGATGATCTGTGGGTCCCCTCGAATGACGAAGGCGAGCGTCTACGAAGACAGATCAAGCAGTTCTGTGGAGCGGATGTGAGCATCATCATTGTTCCCAAAGCCGTAGAGGTTGCCAGCATTGGCAAGTTGGGCGAGACGGTGCGCAAGGAAATTACCGACGCGATGGCCGGCGTCATGGAGACGTTCAACAAGCACACCAACGCGACCCCGGCGTTTGTCCACGACGAGGTGGCAGTCCCTGTTCCAGTCACGAAGGAGATTCAAGTCTCCGAGCCGCTGGCCTCTCCGACCTTCCCGCTACCCACGAAGGTGAAGGACATGATCGCCGAGGAGGTCACAAATATCTGCGGCCGTGCTCCCGTCACGGACGAGACGAGCGCGAGCTGGAAGCTCATCTGGGACAACGTCTACGTGAGCGCAGGCGAAGGATCAGAGATCGACAAGTACCTCAAGAGCGACGAGCTGCGGTTCACCAAGATCGAACAGCATCGCCGTGGTGTCGAAGGCAGTCAGTTCGGGTTCGTCATCGAGGTCTATAAGTGATCTACACGACACCGGAAGGGTTACCACTCGTGGTCCAGTCTCAATCATCTCCTGAGCCCACCGACGACGACCTCGTTCTGATTCGAGAGGTTTACGACTTCCTCGCCAAGGCCGCGGACCATGGCTGCACCAAGGCCCAGGTGCTCGGAGGTCCGCCGTGTGGTGAATGCCTCGGGTGCCTTGCCAAGCCCATCGAGCAGAAGGTACGCATCCGCTCCGTCAAGAAGAGCTGGGGCCGCAACCCTTACGACCAGGCCGAGACGTACTGGGAAGCACTCTATGCTATCCGCGGCATCGCTGAACACACGGGCGGCAAGAAGGCGACAGCCCGAAGGATGCGTCAGGAGTTCGAGCAGGTGCGAGAGATCGCCGACAATGCGATCCACGCAGCGGACTCCTTCGGAGAGAAACCATGAAAGCTGTAGCGAAGGAGATGATGGCGATGAAGAAGATAGCGGTGCAGGAGCTGGTTGATGATTCGTTCAAGTCTATGTGCATGGGCGTCAACCACATTCTGCAAGTCACGCCCAACTTGAGGACCATCCTCAAGGATGCCTCACGGGCGAATCGTCTTACGCCAGGCGACATCCGTGAGATGGCCGACGCCATGAACGCCATTCGTATGCACCTCGACCGAGCGGGAGGTGACCTCCAGTTCATCGAGAGCACCCGCGGAGCGCTGGAGAGGAAAGGCGTGCTCAAGCAGGGGAAGGTTGCCGATCTTCCTGTAAATGTGAATCTGACATGGGACGAGTGAGAACCATAGCGGTCGGGAAGGGAACTCAGCGTGTCATCATCCCGGACATCGATCATCGCCCGGCTTACTTCAACATCGCCCCTGAGCCGAAGAGCGTGTGGGTGGTCTACGCGAACCAAGCGCACGAGCCTATCCTTCGGCGTGGGATGCAGCACAAAGTCAATGGCTTCTTGCTCGACAGGATGCACGACTGGAGCTGGAACAACGGACGTCTCAAAGTGTTCCCTTGCGACCCGCCGTTCGACATCTGCGTGGAGTTCGTATGAAGACAGACCAGCAGAAGATCGCCGACACCGCAGCCATCCGCGCTGAGTACAAACGAGAGATCGAGAAGCTACGTGCTCGGGAGAAGGGGGAATTGAAGGAGCTGCGAGCCAAGTTTCGTGAACTTCGCTCTGCGAAGCGTGAGCAGATGCGAGCTGACATCAACAGGATAGTCAATGACGGATAACCACGAACGATGGGCTGCCATCATGCGCGATCGATCACCTGCCGATATGGCCAAGCGGATCGTGCAACTCGAAGACCACATACAGTCCATGAACAGCGGCCGGGTTCTCACCTGCGTCTACTGTGGACAACCTTACGAGCCCGGCACACCGACGCACGGTACGGAAGTTCTAACCAAGCACATCGAGGAGTGTCCGAAGCATCCATACGGGATGCTGCGTTCACGTATCACCGGTATGGTCGACGAGCTTTCCGGCTCGCCGACAACACGCGGCGTAGCTCATGTCTTGCGTGCTCTATTAGACGGCGAGCCGCCCATGCCCGAGAACACCGAGCGTACTTGTCGGGCCGGGCACACCTACGTCACAGACGCTAGTCTGCCTGGTCGCTGCTGGTGCGGGGAGTCTGTCTCGTTGGAGACGGTGTGATTCGTGTCATCTGGCTACAGAAGGACACCGGTCTTGTTCCAGAGTGCAACGTCTGCCTCGGCACCTTGCGCTACAGGGTCGGCAACACGCTCGTCTGCATGACGTGCGAACCACCGTCGCCACCACCTTCGGACTTCACCAGAGCCGGAGGCGAAGTAACATGTGAAACGTGTGGCGAGGCGTACTACGATCATCCCAAAGAGACACGCGAACCGCACCTCGATTGGGAGGGGCGACCATTCCTGCATCAGCTATGCGGCGGGAAGTTAGTGAAACTGTGATGCACCTAAACGTGATTGGCGCTGCAAGTGAGTACCTGACGTTTTCCGCAACGGTCGAAGCCGAGTTGATGGGCCGGCTCAAGGCCCGCAACGAAGCTCTGCCGATTCCTTGCAAGGCTGGNNGTGCTTCGGATGTTGTCATCAGATTGTCGGAGTGTCGTTCCTCGAAGCCGTCTCGATTGCACTCGAAGTTCTATTGCATGAGGACAGAGATCTCCTGCATCGCGTATGCAAAGCAGCGCAAGAGTTCCGCGATCCAGAGATGGACATCACGGGACACTTCGAGCGCGGTGTCCCGTGTGTGCTGCTCGATGACGATGGCAAGTGCGGTATGTACGCGGCACGGCCGTTCGCCTGCCGGACTCACCTGGTTGTCAGCGACATCGACGTGAAGCAATGCTGGCCGCGCTCACTCGGTGGTACCGCCGACGCACCTTCCCTCAAGGTGACCAAGCTCCATCAACGAGCTGCCGAGAAGCACGCCCAGCTCGCGCCTTCGAACCTCACGCACGCCATCGCTCCGCTCCCGGTGATGGTCATGTTCACGGCCGAGCTACTGAGCCGAGACACCGATCGTCACGGTGAGGTCATCCCGTACCTGGAGGGCTGGCCGTTGATGACGGAGTGGTGCAACGACCACCTCACCAGCCAATCCCGTCAAAGGGCTCCTCTGGCCCCGTAGGCCACAAATTCGCCGCTTGTTCTATACCTCACTTGTCCCCTGGACAAGTGGGGCGTATTCGTGTATCTTGGTTGTTGTGGAAGGCAATCAAACCCAGGAGGACAAAATGACCGAAGCCCGCATCGCAGAGGCCGCCAGCGTCTCGAAGTTCATCACCGCCGGCAACGCCACGTTCACCATCGTCAGCAGCAAGACCGGCGCTCGCTTCACCTACAAGGTCGTCGCCCCCAAGGACGACAAGGACGGCACCCTCCAGTTCGTCAAGGTGCTCGCCGGCCCCGACAACGAGGCCCACTACCGCTACATCGGCATCCTGACCAACGGCCGCTTCCGCACCACCAAGAAGAGCAAGCTGCCCGCGGACGCCACCAGCGTGAAGGCCATCGAATGGCTCGCCAACCGGGCCTTGCCCGCCGGCAACATCAGCGCCATCGAGTTCTACCACGCCGGCAAGTGCGGTCGCTGCGGTCGCACCCTCACCGTGCCCGAGTCCATCACCAGCGGCCTCGGCCCCATCTGCGCGAGTGCTGTGTGATGTCCAGACGACTTGTCCTCAACTGGGTTTGTGATTCCTGCCACAGGGTCTTCCGGTCGGCGTTCAACAACGTCGGCCGGAAGTGTCCCACCTGCAAGAAGAAGGGCACGCTCTCGTTCATGGTGGACACCCGGCCTCGCGTTGCCGATGGTACTCTGTTGACAGACGCCCTCGCGAGGAGATCATCAACATGAACCACGAACTGATCGCGAAGTACCACGACAACCTGCAACTGCTTCGAGCTACAGGGATGCCCATGCTCGACGTCAAGGGAGACCTCATCGAGAGCGGCTTCGTTGGTGACGACGGGTGCCTCACCACCTTCGGCAAGTGGGTGGCCGATGGGCTCATCGCCAAGGACACGTCGTGCGAACCTGAAGCTCGGGCGCGTGCGCTCATCAACGGAGGCTTCTACCAGACCAGCCGTGCCTACCGGATGCTCGCTCGGTTGCCGTTCGGCAAGTCCGGTAAAGAGGCTCTGTATGAAGCGGAGATCGAAGCCATCAGTGATGACGCCGACCTCGACTACTGGCGCAAAGAGAAGTGCGAATGGGTCAACACGCTCGGCGAGCGTGCGAGCTGCGATCAGTTCCTGCGTGTCTGGTCTCGCTACGATAGCCGCAACCTCACGGTCGAAGTCAGCCCGATCGTGTTCGACCTATACCGCGACATGGGAGGCGGAACAGCCCGGTAGGTACGATGGCGTACATGATCATCAGAATCGAGCCGAAGCACGCGACGTACACACCGACGCTGTCAGGCGACTGTCCGCCGGAGTTCATCGAGGCGTTTCTGACGAAGCGGCACGCGAACCGCGAGCCGGACATCGCGACGTATGAGGCGCTGCTCAACAGCCATGGTTGGGAGCTGGGGCCGTTCATCGGCCCGGTGTCACGATCGGAGATGGAGACGTACCCGTTCACGGCGTACTGCTTTGTGTCTCCAAACAAAAAGGGGCGCGGGCGCGGGGCATCGACCCTGCACCGTTGGCCCGTTAGGAGGAAGCAATGACCAACTGGTTTGAGAGAACAGAAGAAGACATCGGCAAAGAGAAGTTCGCGGACGTGCTGGAACCCGACGAGTTCGGGGGTGGCGCGATGCTGCTCCACGACGGCCGACCCGACTGGGTGAAGCACCCGACCACTGGTGTGCAGCTCAAGGTGACGGACCACAAGAAGTACAAGGTCACCTGCCCGAGCTGCAAGGCCGAGGACATCGTCGGTACAGTCACCACTGTGGACAACGGAGGTAGTGACCTCCACTGTCTGGCTTGCCCGAGCTGTCGCCAGTTCGTTTGGTTCGGTAGCTCGCTGTGACGCCGGGCCGCGAACTACGGCGTTTCATCGAGGAGCGCAACGGCACAGGTCTCCGGCCGGGAGAGGTGCGCCGTCTCAACAAACTGATCGACCGCATCTACTCCGAGCCGCATATCCACGGCCTGCGATCGAAGCCGGAGTTCCCTGCTCTCGTTTGGGAGGAGACGACCAAGAAGTATGAGTCGGAGAGCTACACGCTCACGATCGGCTACACGAAGCTCGACATCTTTCGGCCGTGGGAGAAGAAGCGGTGGAGCTTGCGCGTTACGAATGCCCACCACGACGCGATGCGCTTCTGGGAGGAGCTGAATACTTCCGACCTCGGTACCGCGAAGGAGAGGGCACTCAAGATCGTGCGGGAGCGTCTGGTCGATCAGCAACAAGCAACGTCGCAGTTCATCGAGCAGATCGATGATGCGCTCTACGCCAGGAAGCCCTGGAAGGATTGAAGAGATGCTACCTGAAGGCTTCGCACTCGAATACACCGTCGCGGTCAACCGCTGGGACGAACACTGTCGATCGCTCAAGCTCCATAGTGACGAGTTCACCGTGGACGTGATGCAGAGTATCCGCCTCGATAACGGCAAGCCGGAACCGGTGGCGGTCAACTGGCCCTCAGTCGGTGCGCGTCCTCCTGAGATGGCCTACGAGTTCGGTGCGCTGCTTTGCAAGGCGGCCGAGGTCGCTGCAACCATCGAGCGGTGTGAGACGTGGGAACGCTTCGACGCCTCGCTCTGGTACCCGGGCAAGGAGGACAAGTACCCCATCTTCGTGTTCGTCACGCCGGCAGGCATCGAGCTGATCCCGCAGGATGATGAGATCATCGTCCATGTCCTACGCCACGGCATGACGCTCTGTGGAAGTGGCGGGCTCATCCAAGAGGAAGGGCACCAGTGGGCGAGCCCCAAAGAGTTCTCGATCCCCGGCTGGCTTCCCGAGAACAGCAAGCGCCGGTGGTGCCGCCTATGCGATCGCGAGTTCGACTTCCACTTCCCGGGAAAGAAGGTGGCCAATGGCTGAGAAGAACTGCAAAGCGTGCCGGTACTGCTTCATGGAACCGAGCGATATGAACTTCACCTGTGGCCACCCTGACGCCGGCTCGATGGGGACGTACATCCATCACGCCTCCGCGGCCGATGGCCATTGTGGGCCCGAGCTGACGAAGTTCGAGCAGCACCCGAAGCGCACGCCGGAGGGGGATCTCCAGTCGGTCAGATAGGCAACGGATCTTGTTCGAGCTGTTCATAGAGTAACCGGTTATGTTGTAGGGACGGAGGCTCCTATGATCACTGTCTCGCTACGAAAAGCTCAATCCAACCTCGATCGCTACCTCAACGATCTGGAGAGTGGTGCGCTCGACAAAGTCATCATCACCGACGACGACCTGTCCGATGAGCTGGCGCAGCTCGTCACCTACGCTGTTTATGCTGCGGCCGATCCTGGTCTCTCGGCTCCGATGATCTCCCAACCGCAACTGCTCTACACTCGCGAGCGCGACGGGCTCTACCAGCTCGTGAAGACTCTGCGCGATCACGACGCTGCGCAGGTTGCCGAGGCCCAGACCGCGAGCTGTGTCATCCAAGCCATCGCCAAGGCGAACATCGTTGACCATGAGACCTTCACCCTCCTCGAATACGGCGGCGCTGACCAAGTGTTTGCGTTCGATGTATTGGGCGACGGTACGCCGGAAGCTCCCGCGTACTCCATCGACGTTTCCGGCGCGACGACGGCCGCCGATGTAGCCGCGGCCATCGCTCAGACCATCAACGGCACAGGTGGATGGGGGAGCGCTACGGTGGTCAACTCTGATCAGGTCCAGGTGCTCCAGAGAGATCCCGGCCCAGACGGAAACCAAAGCAACCTCGAATCCGTGGCGGATGCGGGCTTCACCGTCTCGGACTTCATCGGCGGTGCAGACGCTCCGAAGGACACCTCGACCATCGAGGCGATGAACGTCTTCGGCATCAAGAGGACCATCAACGACGATACGCCCCGGGCGGTCATCGTCCCCACGAAGCACGCCGAAGACATAAGCCTGTAAGTCCTTCGGCGGCAACGGGTTTTGGGTAGGCCACTTGTCTGCTGGACAAGTACCCCCTCATCGGCTATTATCAGGGTGTGGAAGGAACAACACCAACCCTGGAGGAAACGATGAGCAAAGGAACCCAAGCCAACCCCGTCGAATGCCTGAGCTACGGCGGCGGTCTCGATTCGTGGGTCATGCTCCATCGCTCGGTCGAGGTCCTCGGGCACAAGCCCGACCTCGTCATCTTCTCGGACACCGGCGACTGTGACGACCGCTCGATCCCCGGCGAGTGGCCCGGCACCTACCAACACATCGAGGACTACGCCAAGCCCTTCTGCGAGAAGCACGGTATCCCCTTCGTCACGCTGACCAGCAACTACTACCCCATCGAGCGCGGCGGCCGTAGCTACCGCTCGCTCTACGACTACGCGATGGTCCAGAAGATGTTCTGGGGCGCGATGAGCCACCTCTGCACCATCGTCGGCAAGATCGACCGCATCACCCGCTACCTCGACGACCACTACGCTGACCAGTACGTCAACGTGTGGATCGGCTTCGACGCCTCCGAGACCCAGCGTGCATCTCGCGACCCCCGCGGTCCGAACGCCACCATCAAGCACAAGCCCGGTACCGCTCGCCGCCAGTCGGTGTGGCCGTTGATGGATTGGGGCTTCTGCCGTTGCCGCGAGGAGCAGTACGCTCGCGAGACCGGCCTCGCCGTCCCCCGCAAGAGCGCCTGCACCTTCTGCCCGAAGGCGTCGCGCAACGACTTCACCACGTTGGCCAACGAAGCCCCCGAGCTGTTCGAGGCCGTCGAGAAGTACGAGCGCAACGCGAAGCTCACCAAGAGCGGCAAGCAGCTCAAGCTCTCCGGCACCGGCGACGAGGCTGCATGGCTCGGCGACTGGGCTCGCGGCATCAAGGCCGATGGCTCGAAGATGCGGCCGTTCAAGTACCGCAAGATCCCCTGCAAGGTCTGCGGCGCTGAGAATCGTGCGACGAAGGCGGCCGGTTGCGGCTACCTCGCCGAAGAGGCCAGCCACCCTAGCCTGCCCATCGCGAGCTGATTACTTGGAGGTGGACGAGATGAAGAAGCCCATCAACATCAGCGAACGTGGGATCGCAGCCCTCGACACTCTCCTCAACGCCAAAGAGGCCGGCGAGATCTACAACGTGGACTACAAGCCCGCGGTCGAGATCCTCAACCGAGACTTCGAGAAGGCGGACGACAAGATGTTCGCAGAGTTGGGTCGAGGGGCTCGCCGCTTCTTCCGCTACGATGACTTCCTCGGACTGACTGGTTACGTCACGTCGCTCAACAAGTACGTCCGCGTCCTGACCAAGTACCTCAAGAAGCCGTTCAAGTCGAAGCACGACTACGAGACCAAAGAGCCGGACCAGTACACGAACGAGGCGCGGAAGCTGCTCGACTTCTACAAGAGCTGGCAACCGCTCCTACCGCTCCGCAAAGAGCTGAAGCCGCTCATCATCAAAGGGCGCAAACCTGACCCGAACCGCAAGCCGTCGAAGCCGAAGTACATCCCACCGCCGCAAGCTCGCGAGTCGATCAAGAAGCTGGAGTCCACGCTCAAGACGCTCATCGAGTCGAAGCACAAAGACCTGGTGAACGTGCTGTACCAGCAAGACCTGGCTACGGTGAAGCGCTACCTCGAAGACTCCGATGAGCACTTCGAGAGCAAAGGCGGTAAAGGGTACTACTCTCCGTACAGGTGGGCCGGGCGTAGCCGCGATCTCGCTGCGCTCATCGCCAGGGTCATCGAGAATGACCCAGCGCGTACACCCGAGAACGTCCTCAAACTCAACCGCAACAGCTACGACAACTACTACCCGACGCGGATGAAGGCTGACGCGGAGAAGACGCTCAAGAGCGGGGCCGAGTGGACGGCTCGCCAGATCACCGATCAGTTCGTTTACAAGAACACCATGAAGCTCACGGCCATCGTCGGCGAGAAGGAGAAGCACTCGGACGCGAAGCTCACGAAGATCGATGAAGGGTCCACGTCATTCGGCAGGGGAGCGTTCGAGGGGACGATGCACATCGAGTTCAGCGACGGCTCCAAGTTCGAGGTGCGCAACAAGGTGGTGTTCAAGATCAACCGCTACCACACGATGTTCGCCCAGTTCCCGACGACGTTCCATCAGGTTCACTTCCCCGATGGGACCAAGCGAGCGAAGCAGAGCGAGAAACAGATGAACGAGGTTTGGGTGAAGGCGTCGGCCAAGCTCGACCGTAGCACCGCCGCCGCTATCACGGCCGCGGCTCTGGGGTAGGCAATGCAACGAAAGGCAGCAGAACGAACATGAAGAGGCAACAAGCAGAAGCGCTGACACGCAAAGCGGTAGGCTTCATCAAGCGTACTGCGACCGCTGGCATCGGTCCTGGTGACGACGACAAGGAACGCACCGAGCAAACCATCGACGAGTTCATCAGCGACCTGGAAAGCATCCGCGGCGTCGCGTCCGTCGAGCTGGATGACAAGAAGTACGATGGTGCCTACGAATCGTGGGCTCGCATCATCATCGAGCTGAAGGTCAAAGAGACTGCCGAGGTGCAGCTCGGCCGCAACCGCGGCTACACACGCAAGCCGGTGAAGTTCGAGGCCGAGGTTCGGAAGGTCGGCCAGGAGATCAAGAAGGTCGTCAAAGCCCTCGGCGTCAACAACGCCAAGGCCACCCCACCGAAGCGCAAGAAGTCCACAGACGGGATACCCTACTACGAGAGCGAGAGCATCGAGTTCGAGGGTAGCTTCATTCGCTGGAGATGAAACCGCGAGCTGTCTACCACCTGACTGCCGACGAGCTGTCTCGGGCGCTCTACGGCAAGGGCGTGGACAAGACGATCAACCGCGGTCTCTACGAAGGCACCAACATCCCGCTGAAGCCCGTCCCGCCATCAACGCCGTTGCGGGTCGTGGACCGTGGGATCATTACCGTCGAGGACGACCTCGGCGGGATGGCTGCCGATCGTTTCGGTCCCCAGCTCGGACGGCGGGAATTGAAGAAGCTCGCCAAGCTCTCCCGCGGCATGGCCGAGACCATCACCGCAGAGGCCCTAGCGGGCCTGGAAGTTCCTCAAACCTAGCCCCTGACCGCGCTGGCGTGCCCTGAGACGCGGTTTTGGCCGTCCTACGACGTTGGGCCTCGGTTGTCTGAGCGGACGCCTCACAGGGAGCCTCAGAGGCTCGCACTCAGGAGGGCCGTCAGGTTGGTTTTCTGGCGGTTCTGGGGCATCTGGGAGGTTGCTGTAGAACTCCCCCTCATCGAGGCTGTACGAGCCCGTACAGCACACTACGCCGCATCCTGTACCTCCGCAGGGGACCCCGATCATCCGTCTCTTTTTACACGACAAGGCCACTTGTCAGACTGGACAAGTGCCCCGTCCTCTGGCATACTTAGTGGTGTGGAAGGAAATCATCAACACCCTGGAGGAAATCAATGAGTCTGCAAGCTGAGTTCGAAATGTCCCGCCGTTACTTCGAGGGTGGTTCCGCTTGCCGCGGCGTCGATTGCCCCGGCCTCTTCGTCTCCGATTTAGATACGGTTCACTATTGTCCGTGCGGCGAGTCGCGCTCGTTCCACCCCGAGGCCGACCGCCCCGACATCAGCCCCCGCCTCCCTCTCTTCGTCGTTCTGGTCGGCTCCATCATGGTCGGCTACAGCAACGTCTACCGCAACGCCCTGCATCGGGCTCGCACCGTCGCCACCGAGCACGGCACCACGACCCAGGTCGTTCGCGTCACCTCGGTCGATCGCTTCGAGGCGTTGCAGACCGAAGCTCTTTGCATCGACGCTGCGACGGCCGCGGAGATCGTCAAGGTCGAGTCCATGACGGAAGCCGAGCTGGAGGCGCAAGAGGAAGCCGCCGCCGAAGCCCGCTACGAGAATTGGGCCGAAGACCGGGCGTTGCGCATGGCGCACAACTGGGAAGGCCCTTGCAACTGGTAAACCAACGGTCCCCGAAGGGGACCATCAACCCGGGCGACCGTGGAAGGCCGCCCTAACCTGGAGGAACATCATGACCACTTACCGCTACTCTGTTGAAGAAAACACCCGTTCTGAACTGGACACCTGCTGCGCCATCGTTTGCCGGCTCGGTCACGACGCACGGCCGGAAGGGCTCGAAGACGAAGCCGCCGCGTTCGAGTTCGTAGCCCGCGTCCTCATCGAAGAGCGCTGCACCCCCTCCATCTTCCGCCGTCTCGACGAGAAGCCCGGCAGCTCCGCATGGGGAGGTTATCGTGGGTTGCTCGGCGAATGGCACTGTTACTTGCGCCGCTTCCGCAACGCAGCTCCCCGCGAGTTGTTCCACAAGGCTCTGTCGGGAGGTGCGTCGTGAGGGTCATCTTCTCGCACGGCAAAGAGTCCGGCCCCAACGGGGAGAAAATCCAAGCCCTGGGTCGCGTCTGTGATGCGCTCGGCATCGAGTGGGAGTCGCTGGATTACCGCGGCCTCGACGCGGAGGGCCGACGTGCTCGGCTCATCGCGCACGCTCGCCACATCGAGGAGCCTGTGGTGTTGGTCGGTTCGTCGATGGGCGCGTGGGTGTCGCTGGCGGCTCTGTCGTCGCTCCCGCAAGTGTGCGGTCTGTTCCTGCTGGCTCCGGCCGTGGGCCTGGAGGGCTACCCTTCCGTGAACTACCCGCACGTTCCGACTCACATCATCCACGGCTGGAACGATGACGTGGTGCCTGTGGAGAACGTGATCGAGTTCGCGTCGAAGCAAGGCCCGCTGCAACTCATCGACGATGGCCATCGACTCAGCTCGCCCTCATCTATCGAGGCGGTGACCGATGCGCTCACGTCGGTACTGACTCGGCTGAAGGTCGAGGCCGAACTCGCAGAGCGGAGGGGAGCATGAGCGCCACTGCTGAATGGAGAGGCTGGCTACGCAAGGCGTCTGAGCTGCGAGCCAAGCTGAAGGATCCCAACCTCACCGACGAGGAGGCAGCCGCAATCCGGCGCGAGCTGAAGCACGCCGAGCGCGAGGCCGACTTCTCTCACATGGAAATGCGAGGCCAAGAGCCATGAGCTACATCATCGACAATCGCGACGGGACCGTGGAGACGGTTCGGTGTTCTGACAGGCTCTACCATCGAGCTGCCGTCACAGCGTTCAACTGGGCGACCGAGGAGTGTACGTCCCGCAACGAGCGCGAGGGGTGGCAACGCTTCGTCCCGCTGCGGAGGTTGCCGTGACCCGCAAGTTCGCAGACGGCACCCCCATGAACGGGATCGACGAGTCCGTCATGGATGAGCTGGAACGGATCGCACGCACTGCGAAACCGACAATGAGCACAGGAGAGTTCGATGAGCGAGGTCGAGCAATGACCATCACACTTCCCAGAGGCCGCGACATCGTTACAGGCGAGGGCTTCACCTTGGAGAGCTACGGCCAGAAGTACCACTTCGAGTTCACGCGCTCGTTTGGAATCACCTCGCAGACCAACCCCGACGCGCATCTCATCAGAGTTCGCAAAGACGACGATGCAACCATCGTGGCCCTGCGAGTCGCCAACGCAATCAACCTCGCAGGCTTGTCGGCTGTTGCCGATTACAACACGGTCCGCCTGCTCATCCAGACCATTGGCGTTCAGGAGAACGTCGCAGACGTGAGGTTCACACTCCGATGATCACCGTCGAACAATGCGAAGCTGCCATCGGCATCCCCGCGAAGGAATGGCCCGGCAGGTGCTACGAGATTGCGTGCGCCATCCTCGACGCCGGCCTCGTTGAAGGTCGCCCCGTCTACGGGCACTGGCTCGGTCGTGTGGACCGCAACGCGCCGGTGTTCGGCGAGCGGGCGGGCCAAGCGTTCCAGCGTCATGGTTGGATCGAGACCGAAGATGGCGAAGTCATCGACCCGACGCGCTGGGTGTTCGAGAACGCTCGCCCCTACATCTTCGAGGGTAGCGAGCCCATCGACTTCACCGTGGAGTGCAAGACGTGCGGCCACATCGCTGACGAGCATGAGAGCGGATCGTTCTTCAACGAGTGCAAGGTATGCGACTGCGAAGACTTCGACCCGGAGCGGTGGCCCTACGACGAAGGCGGCAACCACATCCGCGGTCTGATGACACGGCCACCACCCGAGTACCTCGACACCAACCCCATCGAGTTCAAAGCACCGCAGCACATCATGTGGAAGTGCCAAGCTCTGCTCGGCCGCAAGGGCTGGAGCTTCAATCAGATGCTATGGCTAGGCGGTCTCCCGTATCAGGAGTTCGGCCCCGACGTTCACGCGGTCTACGCTGCCATCATCGAGAGCGGGTGCGCTGCTGCCATCCCGGTGGACAACAAGCGCAAGGCCGAGCACCAGTTCGGTCCACTGCCGAACCCCGAAGATTACCCCATCCCGACACGCGACTGGAGCAAGTGATGAGCTGCCCTGCCTGCATCGAGAAGAAGCCGAAAGGCAACGAGCACAACATCGAGTGTGTGGACCACCGCACGCCAGAGTACGTGCGGGCCCGCGCTGTCGTCGAAGCAGCGGTCGAGGAGCGTCAGGCGAAGCTCGACGAAGACAGAATCGACATGCTGTCTGGTGCGTTCGCAGGTGCCATCGCTGCCCGCCAAGCGTCGCCGGACACATCATCGCTCCAGTTCTTCCTCTGGCAGATGGGCAACATCGACGGCTTCATGGGCTCGCATCCATGAAACGATCGAAGCCAACGTGCCTGGAGTGCGAAAAGAAGCCGGCTCGGAAGGGCTCTGTCTTCTGCACGAACAAATGCGCGGCGAGCTGGGCCGACGAGATGAACGCGGTCACGGATACCATCTGGTGTCCGGTAAATAGAGAGTGGGAGCACGACGGAGGGATGCGCCTATGTCATGGGTGTGGTGCTGAACTCGACAATGAGGAAGGTGCCGATCACATCAGCGGTCATCAACAGGTGACAGGAGAACGATAGCCATGGCTGCCGTACCGATAGCCCCCGATATGATTCAACAGAAGGCCGACGAACTCGCGGATGAGTTCGAGCGTTTGGCCAAGATGCTTCGAGATGGCGAAGTCGTCGGCATGTGCTACGAGCACCGCCTGATGTTCCCGACCGTCAACGACAAGCTGTGGATCACCGGATCGAGTTTCGTAACCCCGGACGACGGGCGTGTTCACTATTCGTGGATACGGCCGAAGGAGCCAGCATGAAGCGACTCAACCCAACTTGGGTTCTCATCAACGTCAACTACGGCATGAGCTGGGGCGCAGCACCGGCTCACATCATCGACGGCTACAGCATCGGGAGTAACGACACCAATAGGTTGATGAAAGCAGTGAACGACTGGGCCTACGCCTTCAACAACGCGAAGCCTGGTGGCGTTCGGCCGTTGACTCCGATCGACGTCATCATGCACAGCACCGTCATACCTACCGAACGCGGGTTGTGGGTTTGGGAAGGTCGCCCCATCATCGACGACGAGGGTTGGCCGAGCTTCGCGGAAGGCGACTGGCGACGGCCGTATCTCAACGAGCTGGAGCGCATCAGCCACGGCGAGAATCCCTTCGGTTTCATCATGGCTATCGACCACGGCTTCGACCCTCAGTTGCCGCCGCACCCATCGGACTGGGGACCGTCGATCCTCTCTCGGTACACCGCCACCCTCGTGGCTTCCTCTGATCTGCTAGGCGTACCTCCTGCCAAGCCCCAACTCAAGGGCCTGAGCTTCGGCGACCCTGCGAAGCCGAACGTCCAACATCACAACGTCGGGCCGGAGCGAGCGGGTAACATCTTCGACTCACCGCAAGCGAAGCGCGAGCTGAACCTCTCCGTTCGAGAGCCTGCGGACCAACGCGCCTTCATCAACCCGAAGGCGGTGCAGAAGCTAAAAGCTCTGCGGGACCTGGACGAGCAAGGACCGAGATTATCACCCTTCAGCTTCCGCACCTACGCACGGGGCGTGATCGAAAAGCACCTGGACAACCCGGAGTTCTTTGAAGACGTGGACGAGCAAACCTTCAACCTCCATGTGCGGGTGAACGACATCACGATCGAGCAGAGCGAGGCCATCACCGCGGACCTACGCAAGCACGACGTGCGCTACGAAACGACACCGCTAGAGAGGGACGCCGATCGACCGGGACCCGTTCTTTTCAGCGTGAAGGTGATCAAGAACCAATGAACCTCGAAACGAGCGAACCAATGACAAACCGAGAACTCGCAAAACACGCCGTCGAAGTGCTCAACCGAGCATTCAAGAGCGATCCTGTTGCCATCGAGCAGCTTTTCAATGTCCGCGTCGATTGCAATGACGCACTCGCCAACGACCCCACTATTCAAGTTGGGCAGGTGGTGGGAGCCGATAACTACAGCGTAGGTGCTATCGGAATCATCAACGGCATCTGCGGAACGATGCGGGAAAGCTCCTGGGGCTACGTGGCTCTTGTCTACTCCGTAGAGTGCCCTGAGCACGGCAAGCAAGACGGAAGCATTGCTGAAACCTGCCCTGTAGACGGATGTACCATCGATCTTCAGATGGGCGGGTTAGAAGGCTTCCAGGTGCTGGACGAGCGATGATAGTCGAGGTCCACGTTGGCGACGGGTCGCCCATCGATCAGGTCGAGCTACCGCAGAGTCACGTTCTGTCTCAACACGCGAAGGAATGCGGCACGACGTCCTACGAGTGTACCGAGCTGAAGTACCTGGACGGGCGACGAGCCCAGTACCGCTACCGCTGCGAGAAGTGCGGCAAGCGCATAGACGAGCCACTGCAATGATCCCGCACGTCGAGTTCGGCCAGCACGAATGGTCCTACGGTCCGGCCGTGGGCGAGCCTTCGCTCTGGTGCAAGCTGTTCGGTCACCGCTGGTGGCCGTTCACTCCGGCACAAGAGCAGATTCAAAACAACATGACACGCCTGATCCGCTCTTGCCGCCGCAAGAGCTGCAAGGCAGAGCAAGCGGGGTGGCGAGCATGATCATCGAGACGCGACAAGACTGGCTAGAAATACTCGACGCCAACTGGGGCGACCTCTCGGCCATCGTCGAGGGATTCATGCCTGGCAAGAGTGCGGAGATGCCGAAGCTCCGCGAGGCCAACGACCTCCCGCGCCTGCATCTCCTGCTCGAACAGGCGTGGGGAGCTGCGCCCGATTCCCCGCGCATTCACTCCATCCCGGGCTGGAGTGTCCTGTGCGATCTGTGCTCCGAAGGTCACGCCATAAGAGAGGAAGAAGAACGATGAACACAGCAACGAAAACCATCCCCTTCCCGACGTGGACGGACAACTCGCCGTACCACTACTTCATCAAGGACATCGTTGGTGTGATGGCAATGTGGGCCGTGCGCCAATCGCCCTACGCCGTTCCCGCGAACCTCGAAGACGCGCTCAAGGAACTGACCGAAGCTCTCAAGCCGACGTGGAAGGGCGACCAGCTTCATGAGATGCACGGCAACGAGCTGCGCGACCTCATCGCCGAAGCAGTGAAGGAGTGCCCGAGCATCGAGGCATGGAACGTCCCCGAGAAGGGAGACGGCCGTGGGTTCGTCACGCGGTTCGGTGGGCCCGAGCCCGACTACGACTTCATCGACATCGACGCGCTCATACGCAACGTCACGCACTCGCTGATCGAGATGCGCGTGGTCGAGAAGGACTGATGAACCCGAACAACATCCAAGTGGGGTCCGTCGTTCGGTACGACGGCGGCTCACGTCCCGAGTACGGCATTGTCGTTCAAACGTACTACGACCAAGGGGACCTCGATTGCTACGTCGCCTTCTGGGGTCACGAGATCCCAACACAAGAGGAGACATTCGGCCCCGAGCATCAGCCGTACATCTTGCGCTACTACGCGGCGTCACTCGAACACGTCGAGGGATTGGAGCGCGACTTGAGCACTGGCATTTGGAAGTGGAGGCAACCCAGTGACGATTGAATGGAAGCTGATGTTTCACGTAGAGCACAAGTTCTTCTACGGCCGCGGGCGCGTTGCAGTCTGCGACGACAGCGGTGCGCTTCCTCACCTCTCCGACGACGGCATCATGTGGCTTGACGAGCATCGGCCCATCGTGATGAACGAAGACCGCGTTTGGTGTCTACCTGTTGAGTGTCATCGCACGTTCGAGAAGAAGACCACGGTTGCGAGTTGGCCTGAAGTAGTCACTGTTGCCATGCACTTCCCTCGGATGCGTATCGAGGTTGAAGGGCAGGAGATTGCCGTTCGCGATACCGTCAACAACATGCTTTCCCGGGAGGGTCTCTATGACTGAGCCATCAGACAAGCTGAAGAAGATGATGGACGAGTTCCAAATGTGCTGGCTACCTCCGAATCGCCACACCATCGGCATGAGCCAGATGGAGTGGGAAGACGAGTTTCAGCCTCAGAACTTCAGGCCCGAGCTGGAAGACATCGTCAAGCAAGCGATGGCAGAAGGGGCGAAGGGCACGGCCGGGTGATGTTTCGAGTCACGTTCACCGTCCTCGGTGAGGACTACGAACTGCTGTGCCGCTCGATCGATTTCGAGGAGCACCCGTTGTTCGTCATTCTCTCTGACCTCCACTTCGAGGACCAGAGCGAGATCATCATCAGCCCGAACGGCGACAAGGCTCGCAGGCGCTTCGGTGGCGTCAACCGTGTTCGTGTGCTGTCGCACCACGTTCACCTCATCGAGGAGATCCCAACTGAGGCCAAGAAGGTCACAACACTGAGGAGCGTTGACGGATGATTGACCCCAACCTGTTGATGAAGCGCATGTTGATGGAAGCGGCCGGGCCGATGCTCGTCGTGTTGATGATCTTCGGAAGCGGATTCTTCGCGGGTTGGCTGACCTTCGGGATGTAAAGGGACCACCATGGACTGGAAAGACACATGATGCGTTGGTTTCGGAAACGGTGGATCTTGACCACGAAGCCGAGAGGCTTGGGACAGGACAACAGGTGGATGAGAATCCTATGGCAAGAGAGTCCGTTGGGCGGAAGGTGTATCGCCGTCTACGAAGATGAACTTTGAAAGGGAGTGAGCGATGACGATTGCGTGGACCAGTGTTGTGACACTGACCCTCGGCGTTGCCGGTGGTCTTCTGCTGCATGACCTCGTGAAGTACCTGGCGAAGAAGTTCAAATGACCGAGGGGTGGCATTCGTCGTGTGTCCCTCAAATGGGAAGCCTTCGGGCACGCCCTGGAAGACGGCGCAGGACCGGTCCGTGCCTGAGAGATTGCGTAGCAAAACGGAAAAGGCCGTTGAACCCGGCCCTGTTCGGAGTGGTGGACCGGGCACTCAACACAGAAGGTTTATGCACATGGAAATCAAGCTCAACGTAGACGGCAACCAGCTCTCCGACGAGGTTCGAGAGTTGTTGGACAACCTCACCCAAGAGCAGAAGCAGGAGATGGCGCTCCAGCTTCTGAAAGACTCGATGCACGACACCGAGACTCGCTTCAACAAGCGCGTCGGTATCGAGCAAGCTCTTGCAGAGATGAACGCAAGCAACACCGTCTACGAGTTCCGCTGGGGGAAGTCCGGTAACGGCTACGACGGCAACAAGGAACAGCTCCTCTCCAAGTACAAAGAAGGCCAAGGCCCAGGCTACGGCCGCAACGAGTGGAGTAGCGCAGACAGCGGGAATCGCCAACGCTTCGATCGGCTCACCAATTACTACTCCGATCCTCTGACCTACTTCCGCAAAGACATCCTCGAAACGATGCTGAAGATTGGCCGCGAGCGTATCGAAGAGACTGTGAAGGACAGCAAGAAAGTCGAACGCGCCATCGACGAGGCGGTAGCCGTCATCGAGTCTCGCATCCCTGACATGGTTCAGAACGCCATGCGGCAGATGTTCGTTAACGTCCTGTCGCAGTCGATGCACAACGCGACGTTTGCGTTCGAGGGGCGCGAGGAGCAACAAAACTTGCTCGGCCAGATCGTAGAGCGCCTGGACCGCAACCAGATTTACTGATGCGCGGCCGGATCAGATTGTTCCCGTGGGAGCTGGAGTCGATGGGCGAGTATTCGTGCTCGCTCCCAACGGCGACGACTCTCTTCAAGACATGGAAGCGCGACCGCAACGCTTTCCGAGTCGGCGCTCCCAACGAACCGAGCTGGGTCGTCGGCCGCTTCGTTGCAGACACCCCCGAGCGGAAGGACAGCGTCGCCATCTTATGGATGGAAGTTGATCTGCTGCATGGGCCAAAGCCGCAACGCTACGACGAACCCGACTGGGACAACTACCAACGGTGGCGTCGTGAAGAAGAGGAGAGGAGGAAAGCATCGTGAAGGGGCCGGGCCGATCATGAAGCCGATGCTTTACCAAGAGTGGCTAGAGAGCGAGCGCGGCTGGGGCATCCGGCCGGACGGATTCTCGCTGCACATCAGCCAAAAGCACTTGGACAAATTCGTCGAAGCGTACTGGGAGACGATGCCGCCCGTCGCCCCTGACGACTACTCCCGGCCGGACGGCAAGCCCAAGCTCATTCAGGTTGATGACCAGCTCTACAAGACGGTCGAGGAGCAGGGTGGTTCGATGCGCTCCTACGACCGTGAGCTGAAGGCGAAGCTGAAGACATGAGTGACCTCGACACCATCCTCGACATGGACGAAAGCGACTTCGAGGCGTGGCTCGTCGAGGAGCGTGCTCGCGGCGAAGTGGAGTTCCGCGAAACCTTGGCGAAGGCCGCAAGCAGTTTGCCGACGACCATCGAGTCACGGCCGCTCACACGCGAAGACTTGGAGCACGCCCACAAAGTCCTCAACGCTACGCCGAACGTCGTCACCCCGCGGCGCTTGGTCACCGAAGACGATCTGCGCTTCTATCGACAGAAACGACGGTTCCACCGGGGCGACGACATCACAAACGAGGTCTGCCTCAACTGCAACAAGCACATTCGCAATCACTACGGAGGAACGGAGTACCGATGCCATCCGAAGACGTGAAGCGTAGATTCCCTCCGTGCCCCGAGAAGCGCTACGTCCTCTGCCCCGGCTACGTGAAGTCGAAGACCGATGGTCAGGAGCACTTCATCACGGCGGGCCAGCTCGCGCACCTCCACGGCGTGAACCCTGCCGAGTGCTACGTGCGGACGTGGGGCATGGACCCTGACCTAGTGCCGAAGCACTGGGAGAAGTTGAAGCACCTCTACCCGAGCTACCACGGTCTCTACCGTGACGCTGTAAAGGACTGAGCAATGGCAATCCAAACCGTGAGCTTCAACCCGCTACGTGGCGATGACCACAAGAAAGGCGACTCTGAGAAGGAAGCCGCCAAGTGGCTGCGCGACCTCGCCAACGACATCGACGCCAAGAAGGTTTCTGGCTTCGAGCTACGCATGGATGCGTTCGGCAAGATCGACGGCAGCGTGACGGTCAATATCCCCTCCGGCTATCTGACAACGGAAGTTTGATGAAGTGGATGAAACGCTACGACCATGAAGTCATCGTCTACCAGGACGAAGACCTGCAACGAGCTGCACCGCTGTTCGCCGCCGCTCGGCAACTGTGGGAGCGCGACGCAACCCACGACGACAAGTTCAAGGGGAGCATCGTCGTCGGTGCCGGCATCGGTGTGCTCTACCTACCGAAGCGAGCACGCAAGCCGCGAGAGAAGATTGTCATCCACTCGCCGTTCCAGAGCGACGGCGGCGGCAGCGTTCGCATTCCGCTCAACTACCTCGCACGCCACGGCATCGCGGCGTTCCACATCTACGGGAGAATGGATTGAACTGATGCTCGATCTACTCTTGTTGAAGGGAAGGAAACTCATGCAGAGAGCCAAGAACAGTGTCAGCGTACCCACCATCTGCCCGAAGTGCTACGGCCGGACCGGCGCTATCTCCTATCTGGAGGTAGATGACAAACGACCGGAACCGACTGAGTTCCGCTTCCCAGGTGACCCCGCGTCGCTTCTGCATGTCATTGCCAACCACGCTACCGTGCATACGAACTGCCCGAAGTGCGGCACCACCTTCCGCGAGCGTTCCCTCGTCGAGGAGCGCATCGACGACCAATGGGTGGAGTACGGCGTCGAGTTCAAGGGCGAGGACATCACCACGGGCATGAATCCCGACTACGTCCCCAAGACGCTCGAACAGAAGCTCGGCTACCTCATCGAGGAGTGCGGCGAGGTGCTGGCCGCCGCGGGCAAGACCACCCGCTGGGGCCGCGAGAGCGTGAATCCCGAGCTGCCCAAAGAGGAGCAGGAAACCAACGCCGATTGGCTCTTACGTGAAATGAGAGACCTCGAACGTGCAATCAAGTTCGTTCGGGAGGAACTGGAGAGCTAATCAATGGTGAAGGTCCGTAGTGTAACGCATGACCTGGAGAACCAAACCGTAGTGGTTCGGTTCACGGAGAAGCGAATCAAGAAGTACGCTGTCATCCCCCTAGGCACGTTTCGCAAGGACCGGGTCGATCATGGTGACCGCGCAAGTGAGATCATCGAAGCTGCTGTTGAATGGCAGCGCGAACAAGAGGACGAAGAGGCGGCGTGACGTAGCCGCACCTGGAAGGTTTATGTCGAAGCTCAAGGTCGTCGATCGGCCGCCATCAGAACGAGTCCCCGGCGAGGACGACCTCGAAGTGAACCAATGGTATTGGGTTCGCTACAAAGACGAGGATGATGATGAAGACGACCCCGAGGTCTGGCTAGGCTGCGTCACGCACATCGGCTCGAACTACGCCAAGATCAAAGCGCCGAACGGGCGCTACTCTCGCATCCACCTCAATGAGTTCTGGTCCGTCGTTCACCGCCGCGAACACGACCCCGACCGCGTCATCCAAGGCAAGATTGCCGAGCACCAGAAGAACGTCAACGGTCTCCTCGGTGAGATCAAGAAGCTCACCGCGAGGCTCGGCCTGCAACCAGTCGCAGAGATCACCAACGGCGAGCAAGCCACTGGGCTCGTCGTCGCGAACAAGCAGGATGTGAAGGCGCACAAGAAGGCGCTCATCAAGGCGAAGGAGGAGACGCTGCCCGACCTGTTCAAGAAGGTCGAGGCCGAGAACAAGGAGATGGCGACCTGGATGAAGGCCCAGCTCCTGCCCTTCGAGGCCGAGAAGGAAAAGCTCAAGAACCAGACCGAGTGCATCGAGGATCGCATCTTCACGGTCGAGCTGTACGCTGGCCTCGTCGAAGAGGTGAAGCACATACGCAAGGGCGAGCCCGCGCCCAGCGACACGAAGATCCACCTGTTCCAGCGTCGCCACTACATGGATGAGGAATCCCTCCTCGACTACAAGGCCGGCGGCATGGACTTCAAAGGCATCAGCTCGTTCGACCGGTGGTTGATGAAGAAGGGCAACCGCGAGCGCATCCTCCCCATGCCCCGCTGCATCGTCGCGTTCAAGGTGCGCCGCAAGAAGAAGCACCGAGAGGCCAAGTCCCTCTCCGACTTCATCAAATTCCGCGAGTTCGATCAGGCCGACAAGTGGACGTTCCTCTACATGCGCAACGGCGACAACTACTACCGCCTCCGCACCGGCATCGAGTTCGGCGACGAACTGTTCCCCGACACCGAGCGCTCGAAGCTCGTAGGCGGGCAGCTCTACATGCGCCAGCACTTCGGCACCGAGATCCTGAGCGAGCAAGAACACCAGAGCTACCTCGCCGACAAGAAAGCCACGGCCGAGCGCTACGAGGCTCGCTACCAAGAGGAGCTGGCCGAGTGGAAGGCGATGACACCAGCGCAGCGCAAGGGAAAGTCCAAACCCTACCGCTGGGGCCACACCGAAGTACGCGACGAGTACGAGCCGGTGACTCCCGCCTCCGTCTACTACGACGACGCGATGATGACGCTCGCCAAAGAGACCCAGGAGCACAACCGCATCGCCGTCGTGCTCCAAGGCTTGCTCGACCGAAGCCCCGTGTTCCATCCCCATCCTCCGTGGCGCATCTACACGCCCGAGGGGTTCAGCTCCGGCATCGAGCTGGTCCACGACGAGACACGCGCCATCACTGTGGGCGACGCGCCCGACTTCGAGGCGTACCGGGAAGCCCTCAACGCATCCATCAAGAAGGGCTCGCGCACGGTCGGCCAGCACCGCTACTGGATGCGCGTCGAGGCTGAGAAGGAGAACAAGCGCCAGGACAACGACTGGCGCATCCGCAGCCCGTTCTACTACGACTACTTCGAGCCCTACGGCAATCCCGGGCCCGGCACCATCGCCGAGGTCCAATCCCTGTCACGCGACAAGACGCAGGCGAAGTTCTCATGGGAGCGCGAGCGCCAGCGCGGCGTCTGGGAGGATCACCCCGACAAACCCGGCTACATCCGCAAGGCGTACCCGAATGTCGCTGTCCACCTGAAGGTGCCGGTCTCGAAGCTCCTGCACGTCGATGCGTACACGCCGGGCGACTACAAGCAATTCTACGAGGACCCACGCACGAGGGCCGACTATCTACGCTGGGCTCCGCTGCTACTGGCGGCCGAGGACTGGCACGCGAGGGACAAATGAGGGAGAAGAAGCTGGTCACCGTCGAGCTGGTCGAGTGCCCCTACGGACACGGCGGCGAAGCTCTCGTCATCAACGGCACCCGTGTCACTGGCTCCAAATGCTGCGGATCGTGGGCAACGGTGAAGGAGTACAAGGTCGCCGCTTCTGACGTCACCGCGGCTCTTTCTGCCGAACCTTAGATAGCTCTCATGGAGAGAGCACTCGCACAGGCCATCGTCGAGGCCGCGCTTTCCGTCGCCTTCAACCCCGGTGACCGAGGTGCCAAGACGTTCAACGACATCTTCGGCAAGGGCAAGTGGGAGAAGATGGACGCGAAGGATCTCGTCAAGAACCCAGCCCTCGCCGACGAGTTCTACCAACTGATGTCCGAGGCGTATAAGGACATCGGCGGGCACATCAACCTGAAGAACCCCAAGTCGTTCTTCAACGGCAAGCTCAAGTTCATCGCCATCGACATGGACAACGACCCCTACGCGGATGCGCTCAAGGTCTTCAAGCTCAAGAGCGCGGGTCTCAAGTCAGTCGGCATGGGCCACGACGGGAGCAGCCCAGCCAAGAAGGCCGTCGTGAAGAAGACGGCCGAGCTGCTGAAGCACGCCGGCCATTACGGCGAGCTGTCCGGGGCCATCGCGCACATCATGCTCACTCGCTACGGGATCCCGAGCGTCAACGATGAGGACATCGTCCGTAAGGTTCTCAAGAAGGACATCGAGTGGGTGGGGCCCCACCCGTCCGGCAAATACCCGGACAACCCCGGTTGGTACAACCGCAAGATCGCCGGCAAGAGCCACATGAAGATTTTGGTCGGCCTGCCCGCAGGAGCCCGATGATGGAACGTCAGATCGCAGAGAACCTCACCAACCTCACCACGGCAGCGCTCGAAGTCGTAGGTTCGCTCGCGTCGAAGGTGAACTCAGTCACCATGTACCGCGGAGCCCGCAGCGGAAACCCGAAGCGACTCAGCGGCCCGTCGTTCTTCATCAACAACGAAATGTTCGCGAAGACCTACGGCAAGACCGCTGCGTTCCAGTTGAACGTCAAAAACCCCCGCCAGGTCAGCGACTCTGAGTGGATGATGGAGTATGGCGGCGGGACGGACTGGGACGAGGCGGCCGAGGNNGGAGCTGGTCGCCGAAGGGTACGACAGCGCGGTCAATGTTCGGAAGACCCCGGCGGGTGAGATGATCACCGTGTTCCTGGCAGACCCCCGCAAGGCCAAGCTCGCAACGACGGCCGCGCTGGTCACCGCATCGGCCACCATGTTCGTCGAGGTCGAGATCTTCGACGGGTTCAGCGGTGGATACGACGATGACGGCGAATACTACAAGTCGAACCGCGTGAAGGACATGCTGGTCAAGCAGCTCAAGCGCGAGTTCGCCAGTGCCGACCTCAAAGGCCGCAAGCTCACGGTCACGGTGAAGACCAAGGATGACAGCGAGCAGTCGATGGAAGGGGCCGAGCGTGACGTGATGGCCGCCCTCGAACGCCTCGCCGACGAGTGGACCCCGTTCGAGTACACCATCTACGGTACGCAAGGCCGTTCGCCCAAGGTCAACGTCGCAGTCGGCACAGCGGGCCCCAAGATCGACCCGCTCGACATCGGCGACTGGGAAGACCCGCGCCTGAAGCGAAAGCAGCCGAAGGACTTCAAGTCCGCCATCAAACAGCTCGACGAGATAGCCCAAGACCTGATGCAGCTCGGCAAGAGCACGAACGACCGCGACTTCCAGAAGAAGGCGCTGCTACTCCGTCAATTCGGCAAGGCGCTCCAGAAGAACGACCTCGGCGGTGCAACCCAGCTTGTGCGCAAGCTCGGGGAATCAAGCCACTTCGTTCCCGACATCCTCTTCGACTACCTGGACGGCCGCACTTGAGATGGACCGAGCTACCGCCGAGCTGGTGACCACGGCAGCGCTTGAGGTCGCCAAAATCACGCTGCCCTTCCGTGCGCTCGCCCCGCCGATCAAGAAGTACGTCGCCAATGTGAAGAAGGTCTGGGATCAGCTCCAAGAGACCATCGATCGCATCGAGCAGCTACGCCGGACCGACGACGGCGACGACGCGCTCTCCGAGCTGCCGTCAGCGGCGTTCGACTGGTATCAAAACGTGCCGTTCGCGTTCAGCCGGCCGATGAAGCCTTTGCAGGAGTTCATCGGTGAGATCGAGTGGACGCTCCCCCACGTCGAGGGCCGTGAGGTCAGCGTCACCAGGCTCATCGAGCGCTTCGAGCGCTTCGGCGAGTCTCTGACCGATCTGTTCAGCAACGTCGTTCTGCGCAACCTCGACAGCCGCTACCTCAAGGAGATCACGCCCGAGTGGGAAGCGGAGATGCAGCGCTACTACCCGGACGGCTACTTCGGCAAGGAAGACGTCGCCAAGGCCGTCGCCGCCGTCGAAGCCCTGCGCGGCCTCGTCAAAGGCGCACAGGCCGTTGTCGAGCGGCTGGAACCGTTACGGCACGGCAAAGAGGAGATGCCCAAGTCCGAAAAGGTCGAAACCCTCTACCATGCGACCATCGCCGCGGACGCCATCAAGGCGAAGGGCTTCGACCCCAAACCGACCTCCACCAAGGGCCTGGGCGGCTCGAACACCGACAAGTGCGGCAACCCGGGCATCAGCTTCACCTCCGACCTCTACGTGGCCAAGGAAGTCATGCGCGGCCTCAAGGAGGCGATCCTCATCGCCAACGGCAAGGTGAGGCTCCGGCACATCCTCGATTGGGCCGAGCGCGGCGGCTTCACCGGCATCAAAGACACCGCACGCAAGGAACGCTGGAAGGACAACCCCAGAGACACGTTCGAGGCGTACAAGCTCTACATGGGGCTGGCCGGCAACATGCACAACCCGTTCAAGCGCAAGCGCTACGACCCGGCGTTCTTCGGCTCATCCATGCTCAAAGCGCTCAAGGGCGAAAACCCCCGCAAGGTCGGCATCGTCGTGGCGAAGGTCAACATGGCAGACCCCTGCATCTCCTACTTCCGAGCGATGGAGGAGTACCGCGTCCACGCCGGGGCCGTGCTCGACATCGTGAAGGTCATCAAAGGATGATGGACCGCTCCCTCGCGATAGCGGTGACGCAGGCCGCGCTCACCGTCGCCGCTATGGCCAATCGCAAGACGGTCAACCTGAGCAAGGAGTTCGACCGCTGGAACCGCAAGCTCTTCGGCGGTGAGCTGGTCAAGCCCAAGCTCCGGTGGATGCGCTCGAAGACTCTCGGCGGCAGCACCAAGGCGAGGCGCAAAGGGGGCCAGGTTGAAGTCCAAGAGGTGGGGATCTCCGACTTCCATGAGAACACCATGGAGGAGTTCGCCGGCATCCTCGTCCATGAGATGATCCACGTCAGCGTGCTCCAGCGCGGCATCGTCGAGCGCAACGGCGGCCACGGGCCCGAGTTCTTCGACACCCTGCACCGTTTGCAGACCAAGGTCCCCTTCGAGATCCCCCTGACCGAGGACGCGACCCACAAGAAGGTCAGCGACCATGTGAAGGGCAAGAAGCGCCTCGCCGTGCTCTTCAACGACGACTCCATCCAGGTGTACTCGCCGAAGATGAGCCCCGACACTATCCTCGACACGTTCCGGGACCGCTATTCAAACGACTTCTTCCGCACCTACCGTCTGCGCTTCATCATGTCCGATGACCGCGAGCTGGCCCGCTACCCGATGAAGCGGAAGATGACGCGCAAGTCCTCCCTGTACCAGGTGAGCAAAGACCTCCTCGACCGCCTGCTCAAGGAGGGCGAGCTGCTCATCGACGTCAAGCGAGCGGCGTAGTGCGCAAGCGTATCGCGGTCCTCGGCACACCCCGGTCCGGCACGTTCTGGATGACAGACGCCCTGCGCTCGGTGGGCCTGAACGTCAACCATGAGGGCATGGGCCCGGACGGCACCGTGTGCGGCTACTACGCATGGGCCGACAACCATCAGGGTTACCTACCCAAGCACGGCCGCATCACCCCTATCGAGTTTGATCACACCTTCCACCTTGTGAGGCACCCTCTGCGCGTGCTGCGCTCCCTGCCCCACGTCATGGGGAGCCAGAATCAGATCGGGTTTGCCGCATGGTGGAAGAGGATGCCCGGCATCCCGCCCGGATGGGACAAGCGCATGGGCTCCCTCGTCTACTGGGTGAAGACGACAGAGCACCTGCTCAAGCGTGACCTCCCCAAGATCTACATCGAGCGCATCGAGACCGACTGGGCCAAAATAGCCACCCGCATCGGCGTCCCGACCGAAGTCCCGACCGTGCCGGTTCGCAATAGCATTGTGGGGTCCATCTATGAGAAGCCCATCCCCACCTGGAAGGAAATCGAGGCCATCAACGAGCCGTGGGCCAAACGAGCCCAGCAGCTCACCACCCAACTCGGCTACGAGCTGGGCCTGTAAAGGAGCCCCATGACTAGCCCCACACCGTGGCAGCTCTTCAAGAGCTTCGTACAGGAGGCCCGCGCCAAAGGCGGGCTCGTCCAGACAACGATCCCCGTCAAAAGCGGGGAGTCGATGCCGAACCCCATCCACGCGAACCTCTCCGACCCAACGTCCGTGAGCCATACCATCGAGGGGCCCGCACTCGTCACGGTGATCTGCGACGTCGAGGGCAAGATCAGCCTCCGCGTCGCCACCCCGAAGAGCACGAAGCTCACGGCCGTCAACCCAGAGGACAACGCTATCCTGAAAGCAAAGCGAGACCGCAAACAGTGAAAACGCTGCTGTTCATCCTCGCATGGGTCGGTGTCATTGTTTGCATCATCGCCCTGTGGAACAGCGTCCGCCGTAACGATTAGTCCAGTGCGAAGGACTCCACCCATGTTACTGTCTACATGGTCACTCACCGCAGCCGAGCAACAAGTGCAGAGCTGGAGTCAGGGGAGACCGAGGAGGAAAACGATGACACCGACTCGCGCAACCCAGCAGTATCAACCCAACGAACGAGTCTGACCGTGATATTGCCAGCAGGCGCTGTCTTCGCGTGGCTGTTGTCAGGGGCCGCCCTGTACTGGGCGAGCTTCTACGCTTGGTGCCGGTACTGCCGCAAGGTCCGGCTCATCGAGTTCGAACGCATGAGGGCGAGCCCGCCCGTGCTGTTCCTGCGCATCATCATCAGGGAGTTCGGCGGCGTGACGGCCATCGCGTTCGATGAGGACGGCAGCGTCCACCTCACGCTGTGCTGGTGGGCCCGGACCCCATGGTATGAGCGCAGACTGCGCAAGCGCGTGAACCAACTCCTCGACCTGTACCCGATCGACACGCTCGTACCGGTGGCCGCTTAGACTCCATCCATGAAACGCTCCACGGCCGTCGCTCTGACCACCAAAGCCCTGCGCACCATCGCCGCCCCCAACTGGGAGCGCGATGATGACAAGAAAGCCAAATGGCTCAAGCAGCCCCTGCCGGAATGGTCCGAGTTCCACTTCGGCACCGATGGCAAGTTCATCGACACAATCTGGTTCAAGCTGCCCGAGGGCACCGTCCCCGAGAAGGTGATCGACCAGTTCGTGAAGGAGTACCTGCCCGTCAAGTACAAGTTCGAGGCGAAGTCATGGAAGCTCCTCGGCGGCTACCACGCACCCCAAAAGCGCATGACCAAGCGCCGGCTCATCCGCCAGATCACCGTCGAAGTGAGCGACGGCAGTGAGAAGCACAACCTCGAAATCGAAGTCTCCCTGCACGTCCCCAAGAACTAGCGCTCAGGACGCCGGTTGCCCTCCCTGCAACCGCAGGATGCCACTTGCCCGCTCACGAGCTTGGAAGGATCCACGAGATTGTCCCCGCCACAGTCGCAGTGGCAGTACCAAACAGAGCGAAACTGGTTGGGGTGCTTGGTAGGTCGTTTGCGCTTCTCCACGGTGACAAGGCGGCCGTACCGCTCCCCCGGCTCGATGTTGATGCGCTTCTGGGGCTTCACACCGGCTGCACGCCGCCGCTGTTCGTCAGCCAACCGCCTGCACGACAAACAACGGGCCCCGTCACCCGCCGACCGATCCGGGTCCAAAGCCGTCCCGCACTTGCACACCGTCGCCACACGCCGCTGCCCCGCCGGTAACAGCCACTGCTCCACAGGCCGAGTTCGCATCCGCCTCTTGAAGGACGGCACGGAGATACCTACCCGAGCGGCCCACGCCTCCGCAGTGAGAGACTCCCCCTCGATGGTGATGCGGGCCGCCTCCCGCTTCGCACGTTTCGCTTCCGCCGCTGCCTTGGCCGCCTGCTCATCCGCTTCACGTAGCAACGCACGGGCACGCTGGATAACGGCGACAGCCTCCGCGTCGTAGGGGATGGGCGTCTTCGGACCCCCCTTTTGCGGAGGCAGCGGCTTGATGCGCTGTGAGGGTCGGAATAGCCGGGGGAACGTCCAGTTCTTGTCGTACCGCGAACGCATACAGCCTGTCGTGAGCCCGGCCGCACGACCCCACTGCTTGAGAGAACGGGTCACGCCCTCGATGGTGAGCAGCACGGTTGATCGCGTGTTGTTCGCCTGCGTCAGGGGTGAGGCCCACCGCACGTTGCCAGGCGCATAGTTGCCGTCATTGTCGATGCGATCGATGGAGTACCCGTCAGGACAAGGGCCCAGGGCCTTCATCTCCTCGGCGAAGACCCAGAAGTCATGCCAGCGCGGGTCAACGCGAATGCCACGCCCGCCGTAGTTCGCGTAGTGCTTGTTCCGCTCGTAGTGGCAGCGTTGCATGATGCGATGCCAGGTAGGGTACAGCTCGTGCTTACTGCGGCCGTCTACGCCGTAGTACATGACAGAGATCGCTTGTGACATACGGTCCTCTTTACAGGGTCCCTCTGACAGAAACGGTATGGCACCCGTATCTACGCCAACGTCACGGTGACAGCACCGTATGTCACGGTGACGGGGAGAGGAGAAGAGAAGAGAAGAGACGAGCAGAGAGGACTGAGAAGAAGGGAGAGGACCCGACTAGCGTGACCGCTCCAGTTTCACCGCGGTAGACAACGCATCCGCCTCCAACACGTCAGCGACACAGCGAACCTCCCGCCCCACCATCTTGAGCGAGGACAGCAAGGGTCCGGGGAAGACCGTGAACACGACCTCGACACCGTCCGAGGGGCCGAGCACCAGCCACGCCTCCGTGGGCGCTCCAACGTCCAACAGCTCGAACGCATCCGGCCGCAGGCGAAGCTCACGGCCGTGGGCACCCTCGCAGATCATCACCGAGGGCAAGAGCGAGTCCGGCACTGAGGCAATCCGTACCGCCCCGACAACAGCATTGGGGAAGGCAGAGCGCAGAGCTGCACCCCCGAGCCTGAAGTAGCGACAGCCCGGCATGGTGAGGCGGCCATCGTCGTCGTCGGGCGTCACCTCCTCCCAGGGGAGTGAGAAGTCGGCCTCCGTGAAGGGGCGGCCCCACATGCTCCCGTCCGGGCGCTCGCCCAGCAGCGTCGAGAGATGAGAGGGGGGAGTGGCAGCAACAGCGTCAACAATCATGGGGTATCTCCTTCATCACTGAGACGGGGAGCAGCCTCCATTTCTGACAGCCAATCGACTCAGCCCGCAGCCGGAAGGCGAGGGCCGGGTCAGGGCGTTGTTGAAGAGAACCCAAAACCCCACCACAGCCTCTGTGAGGGCCGCAATCGTGTGGGCCCAACTCCGTAGTCGGATGAGGGCCTGGCCGCGCTCAGAGGGCGTTTCTCGCAGTCCAGCGCCGTGTTTGGACCCCACCTGGGCCCCTATTCCCGATGGGCCCTCAGATGGGACCTCGGGGCCCTCACAGGGGGTGGATTTCAGCCTTATGACATAAGGGTGAGAGGTAGCCTTAGAACCATTAGGAAATAATGGTTATAAGGGTGAAGAGGGCCTCCCACGGGAGAGAGGCCGTAGAGGGCACCTCCCTGTATGTGCCTTAGAACCATTAGGAAATAAGGAATATAAGGGTCATAAGGGTGGGCTAAGTACCCGGAATCACGGAACCAGTCGTTGGCCGATCTGGGCCCAGTGGCCGCAGGCCCTGGGCCGGCCCATGGGGCAGCGCGGAGCAGGATGCTCCGCTTGCCCTCGATGCAGCGAGGGACCCGGCGGCCCTCGGCCGTCGAGTCCCGGTCGCATCACTGAGCCCGCGGCCGATGGCCGCTGGATCAGTGAAGCTGGTGAAGGAGATAGGTGCCACGACCCCCCGGCCCCGGTGGGGGGAGGGGTTGCCCGGAGTTGTCGGGGGGCCGTGACAGAATCGGAGGTCGAGAGGTGGGGGCCGCCGCAAATTTGTGGAAGGCGCGACGACCCCCGTGTCCCTGGAGGACCAGTGACACGATCACTTTACAGGATCAGGAGTCGTCGCCCCAGAGGATGGGGAACCGGTCCCGCACCTGCCGGGGGTATCGGGTGAGGATGAGGTGGCCGACGCGGGCCGCCTCCTCATTGCCGGCGACGCCGATCATCGCGAGGTACTTGCCGATGTACGTGTCGGCCTTGTTGAAGCCCTGGAAGTCTTCCGCCTGGGCACCGTCGCAGATGCTCGCCATGTAGGCGAGCCCTTCCTCGATGGCCTCGATGCGCTCGGGGGTCAGCTCCATCGTGGGGAGGCCGGCGCGGCCGTTGGTGCAGCGAGCGACTTCGCGGTCCAGCCACTTGTCCTTGGCCATGCGCTCGGTGAGCTTGTCCCGGGCAGCGGCGGCCTCGCGCTCGGCGATGGCTGCGATGCGGGCCGCGTACTCCTCTTCGTCGGCGACGACGATCTCAACCGCGGGGGCCTCACTCAGCTCGATGGAGTCGGCGTCGGCCACACCGTCGATGGCCGTGTTGATGACTGCCGTCTTCTCGATGAGCAAGTCCATGACGTGGCGGTCGAGGTCGTGGTCGGAGACCATGCGGACGATGTTGCAAGCGTTGCTCTGCCCGATGCGGTGGATGCGATCCTCGGCCTGCGTGTTGAGGGCCGGGGTCCAGTCCAGGTCCACGAACAGCATGTTGCTGGCCTTGGTCAGGGTGAGCCCCTCGCCGCCGGCCGAGATGGTCAACGCGATGCCCTTCAGCGAGCCAGCCTGGAAGCGGGCCACGATGTCGCGGCGCTTATCGGCCGGGGTGTCACCGAGGATGATCTCCCAACCCTCGCGCTCGCCCAAAGCGAGGACGGGGGCGCGGTGGGCGCTGAAGACAACCAGGGGCTCGCCGGCCTCCTCGAAGGATTCCGCGTACTCGATGGCCGCGGGGATGCGGGCCGTGGCGACCTTGGCTCGCAGCTCGCTGAACGCCTCGAACGGGGGGAGGTTCTTGGCACCGAGGGTCTCGCCCCACTCGGCCAGGAGCTTGTCCATCTCTTTGTAGATGGCCTTGCTCATGCCGTTGACGCGCAGGGTGCTGTACTGCTTGGCAGGCAGGTCTTTGAGTACCTCGGCCTTGGTCCTGCGAAGCATCACGCGGCGCATCCGCTCGGCAGTCTCGGGACCGCTGGGCCCGTCGAACTCGATGCCGTAGTAGGTGCGGTGGCCGCCGAAGCAGCGCATGAAAGTGGAGAAGGATCCGAAGACCTTCCAGTTGAGGCCCAAGGAGGAGAGGACGCCCCAGAGGTCGAGGGGGCGGTTCATCAACGGGGTACCGGTCGCGCCCCAGACCGTACCGAGGTTCTCGCAGAGCGTGGCGACCTTCTGGCTACGCTGGGCCTTGTAGTTCTTCGCCTTCTGCACTTCGTCGAAGATACCGATGCAGGGGGCCAGGGCCTCGGCCATCCCCTCGGGGAGTTGCAGCTCCTTCTTGTCTACGAGCTTGCCCTTTTTGTTTCGGGTCTTTTCCTTGTTGCCCTTGTCGTCGAGCACCGGCTGGGGGGCCAACCACGCGGGGAGGATTGCGTAGTTGATGATGACGACCTCGCCGGGGGCGGGGACGCGGAACGACTTGCGGCCCTTGCAGACGTGGGGCTTGAGGTCGGGCCGCCAGACGCGGCACTCGTCATGCCAGTTCCACTTGAGGCTGTTGGGGACCACGACGAGGGCCGCGGCCTGCTCGGGCAATGCGACGAGGGCCTGGATGGTCTTGCCGAGCCCCATGTCGTCGCCGATGAGGGCGTCGGGGCGGCCGGCCAGGAAGTCCACCCCGTCGAGCTGGTAGGAGCGCAGGGGCCGACCCGCATCCGCACATGCCTGGACGCGGAGGGCAGCCGCTTCGAGGGCCGCACTGTAGTCGGCGTCGGACTCCTCGGTGACGGCGGGCACGTCGCTCACGTCGAGCTTGAGCTTCGCAGCGAGTTCGAGCACGCGGGTCCGGTCGTAGGCCGCATCACTCACCGTCCATCGAGTGCGGGCGCGGTCGAAGCGGGCCCCGGGGAACGAGCGCAGGAGGGTCAGCTCGTCGCGGGTCGGGAAGCCGGGCAGCTCGATGGAGAAGTCGGCGTGCAGCTTGCGGGCGGCGTTGGCCTCACCCTCGACGTGGGCCAGCAGCTCGGGCTCGTTGGCCAGGCACTGCTGGGTCAGGCAGGCGACAGACCAGCCGCTCCCCTTGGTGAAGGCTCGGCCTTCGTTGGCGGGTACGTTGATCTGGCAAGCGAAGCACTTGCCAGGGCGACGGTTGATGATGACTCGTTTGATGACTCGTTGTACGCTCATTTGGTTCCTCCAGGTCCGGGGGCCTTCCACAACCCCACTACAAGTATGCCACAATGGGGGCCGGTTGTCTACCCAGACAAGTGACCCTTCCACTGGTCACTCCGGCCCTCACCTATACGGACGGCCCAGGCCCCCCGTTTCTGACAGGGCGGGCCCCATTACTTGGGGCCCGCGGTGGTCCGCACCCGAGCACGGGAGCCTTCGCAGTAGCCAACCTCCGATGGGGCCCGCGGTCAGCGGGCCACCGCACCTGATCCCTCGGGCCCGATGGCCCGAGGGATCTACTGGCCACCGATGACGATGGCCGCCGGCCTTCGTCATCAACAGGCGACCCGACCTTCGGGGGCGAGCCCCCGAATGGCCGGCGCGACTTCCGGCCGCCAGCACCCGGCCTCCGGGGAAGGCGACTTCCCCGGGGCCCGGGGCCACACGGCTCGCGGCCCGGGGGGCCGCGGCCCAGATTTCGGCCGTCGTTAAAAAAAATGAGGGGGGTAGGGGGGGTCAGAAAACTTTGGTCCCAGTTTTTTCTGCACAGGGCCCTATCCGCCCCTAGGGCCAGCGCGGAGCAGGCCCTCTGTTTCTGTCAGGCCCTTCATGTAAAGATCCTCCTATGGCCCTATCCCATCCCCCGCTCTTCGTGCCGAATCGCCCTGCACGGCGCTCGGACCCCTCCACCTCTAAGGCCGCTGCGGACGAATTGCTCGCGGACCCCAATCGACTGGGGAAGCTCCAGCGTCGTGCGCGGGCCCTCGTGAAGAAGTACCCTGACCATACCGCCCGTGAGATTTCTGAAGCCGTGGGGGACGCGGACCCGGCGACCACTCGGAGACGGTTGTCTGAGATAGCGCGGGCCGGGTGGATTGAGGTCGTGGCCCGTCGCAAGTGTAGGGTCACGGGGAAGGTCGTAGCCGTCTACCGCTACGTCCCCAACGCTCAGGTGAAGCTGCGGGAGGCCAAGCCCCCGACGCGGGATGAGCTGGTGGCCGCCCTGAAGAAGTACGGGCGCTGTCGGTGCCGAGCGACCCCCTGCTCCTGCGGGTTCGCTGACATCATCGACCGTCTGTAGTTTACTCTCCACTCATGGCCCTTCTGCTCTTCGTCCTCGCCCTGCTCCCTGTGGCCCGCTTCCTTGTCGGGGTTGGCGAAGGCTTCCGTGACTCGGCCCTGCGTGCTCGTCGGGAGCGTGCCGAGGCGTGGGCAGCACCGCTCGCCTGGAGTGACCGTCACCGTCCCGTGCTCCCCTGCGTGGTGGGGGTGACGTCGGAGTTCCTAGGCACGCACGCTGTGACGGTCGAGCGCAAGGGCTCCCGCGTGCGGGTGGAGGTCGAGCTGTCTTGGTGGGCCCGGACGCCCTGGTACGAGCGGGCCGTGGCCACTCGGGCCGCCGAGCTTCTACGCGAGGGTGGAGTGAACGTCACGCTGTGAAGCTCTACGGAACACGTCCGCCGCAGTCCGTCCAAGTGATGGAGCGGTCTCTCGCAGAAGCCGTCACGGCGACGGCCCTCGCCGCTGTCCGCAAAAAGCCCTACGGCGAGGCGAGACCTTTTGAACTCACCAACTACATCGGTGAGCTGCTACAGGATTCCCGAGCCCATAGCGAGGTCGTCACCCCGTTCGTCTCCGATGCTGACAATCCGGTTGGGGACGTTATCACCGAGTATGACCTCGACCTCGACCGTGAGGGTGTTCGCGAAGTCGCCCGCCTCATCGAGGAGACGCAGCAGCAGATCCTCGAAGGCACCGCAAAGAGCCTTCGGGCGCGGGGCCTGGGTGCCACCTTCGACGTGTACCGCTACGGCCCCATACGGTCGGTCGTCCCGGACGTGACCGCCGTGTCCCTCAATCCGTGGATTGCCGTAAAGGGGGCAGCGCGCACGGGCAAGAAAGCCTACCGCTACGAATGCAAGCGCTCCAAAGTTCTCTGCGACATCGACGCGCTTTGGCCCTCCGGCTTCTTTGCGGAAGAAGAACTCCTGGTAGATCCAAAGGGCCTCAAGCGCAAAGAGGAGATCGACAGGGCCTACGCCAAGGATTGGTGGTTGTGACCCTGCTTCACTTCATGGTCTTGAGCTTCATCAGCAGCTTCTTGCCGGCGTTGATCATCGCCCGCATCTGCCGGCGGCTGTCGCCGCTCTCAAACTCGATGTTGTCCTTGGCGACGCCCACCCAGTAGTCCACCTCCTTCGAGAGGACCGCCGCTTCCTCGGGGGTGAGGTCCGCGACGTACCCGCTGCCGAACTTCTCGAACATCCCGCGGACCTTGGGGTCGCTGTGGTCCGCGGCGTTCTCCATGCGGTAGCTGAACTCCTCTTGGAGGGCCTTGGGGATCTTCACCTTGGCGGCCGTTACCTGGTTGGCGGCCTCGATGGTTCGCAGGGCGCGTCGGGTCAGAGCTATGGCGTGCTGGCGTTCCATAGGTTTGATGTAATCAACGCACCTTACGGCCGCGCATCAACCGGCCGGCCTTCTTCAAAGCGGGCAGGAGCTTCGGCTTCTTCCGGTAGGCGTAGTCGAAGATGTCCTCGTCCCTCGGTCCTTCGCACTCTTCGAAGCTGGGGAGCATCTCCGTGTCCACGTCCGTTCGGTTGTGGTAGTAGTGTTCCCATACGCGCTCGGCGTCCCGGCTCACGCTCTCCCGGTCGGGTATCAGGCCCTTGGGGTAGGCTTGCTCCATGGCCAGGTCGTAGAGGAAGGGGCCCCACCCCGGTGTCGTCGAGATGGCGTCCACCACTTCGTAGGTGTTGCGGCCACAGGTGGAGCGGTGGACCTCGACGAGGGATAGATCCAGTGAGGAGAAGTCCGTCCCCTCCCGGTTCAGGATCTCGACGATGAAGCCGCCGCGGCGCGGGCTGATGTTCACCATCGCGTCATCGGGAAGGTCGTCGATGGATTTCATTGCGGCCGTTGCGTCGTCGATGGCGGCGAGCGCTTCGCTGACCACAGTGACGGCCGTTGCTCTGTCCATACCTACATGTAAGAGGGTTGGAAAATTGAGCGTGGCTTCGCCCAATAGATCAGTGTGCTCAGTCAGCCAGCTTCGGAAGAGTTGCGGGCGACGACGGCCTCGTACACACGGGTCAGCTCGGCTGAGAAGATCTCCCGGTGCTCTCTCATGTCCTCACGGAGGCCACGGATCTCAGCCAGGATGGCCGTGTTGTCGGAGAGTATCCGCTTGTGCTGGTTCTCCAACGTGACGAGCCGGGCGTTCACCACGTCGCTTCCCCCATCATCCCCTCCACCCGTACTGTTGCTGCCATTGGGTTGTGGTGATTTGGATGCGGTGATTGCCATGTGTAGACTCTAAGCGATCGAGGCTGCTCTGCACAGGGGTTATCGGTAGGGCGCTAGGCGGCGGTGCGGCGTTTTCGTGGCCTGGGGATCACGTCGCGAGGTTCGAAGTCCCAGCCGGGGAACTTCACGCAGGAGGCAACAAAAGCCTCCTTGTGATCGGCGGCGATGACCCAGCCGACAACGCGGCCGTCGAGGCGGACGTACCAGATCATTTGCTGTCCTTCTTCGTAAACGGGTCGTGGGCGTAGCAGAACTTCTCCGACCCGCTCCAGACCGGGTTGTTGCACTGGTAGCCTTCGTCGTAGACGTGCTGGCACCTTGGACGCTTCTGGTTCTGGTTCATCGGGCTGTCAGCGATGGGAGCTTGCCTTGCTCCTCCCATCGACGCATCTGTCGGAGCACGTTCGAGACGGCGGGGATGTCCATCTTCTCACGCTTGAGTGGATCCCGGCTGTGTTGGTTGCGGCTGATAAACTTCCTGAGCAGCGCCTGGCGTAGCGCCTCGATGGCCTCGGGGTCGTCGCGCTTCTTGTACTTGGAGACCATCTTCTCAACGTCCTCGGCCGCCTGGAGGAAGTGACCGAGCCGGGTGGAGCTGGGGCGCTTCTTCTGCATCCGCTTATCGAGCTGCGTGAGCTTGGACACCAGCACCAGCAGGAACATCTCGACAGTGGCAGACGGTAGACCGCCGCGCACTTCGAGCAAGGCGGTCTTGGTGAGGGCGACGGCGTGGGTGCGCTTCATGGTGTACCCTTTCACCGGCTCGACGGGTTCGCCGGCCTCCGGGTCATCATCGTAAGGCGGGAACTCGGCTTCGTGATCGGGGCACGTACCGAGCGGCAGGTCGTCGCTCCACTCTGTCATGGTGGGCGACTCGGGCATCTCGTCGGGCTCGGGGAAGTCCGTCGCGGTTTCGGAGGCGACGATGCGGCGCTCATGCCTGGGCACCGCGTGGATGGTCGCCCGAATCCGCAGCTCCTGCTCGATGAAGCGCTTGAACTCTGCCTGGTGCGAGTCCTCCCAGACCTGGATGCGGCTGAAGCCGAAGCGGTCGTGCAGGCCGGCCATCACCTCGCACTTGTAGTTCGTCGTGTCGTAGCTGGCGTCGGGCTTGAGGATGACTTGGTCGAAACCGGAGAGGCCGTGGTCGTGCAGAAGTTGTTGGATGCGCTCGCGGAAGGTCTCCTCCCGGCCGGTGCAAAGCACGCACACGACGTTGGGATCCGCGCAGGACTCCCGAGCTTGGTTCACCGTCGAGGACACCCACCACTCATGGTCAGGGACCTCGGGTACGAACGGGGGCGTCAGCGACTCGACGCTCACCCACCAGTTGGCGTGGTCCGTCTCGGCCGGCGGGGGCGGTGAGCGGAACATCGTTCCGTCGAAGTCGAACAGGTGCAGCTCCATCACGTCCATGCCTTCTTTGCTTTGCGGAGGAACGACTCGCGAGCCTTCTTCCCGATGCCGAAGTGGCTGACCAACTCCAACACGCGGTCATCATCACCGCGCTCGACGTACATGCGGAAGACCTTCTCGGCCTGATCCACTTCGTAGTCGCCGATGTCGGCCATCATCTGGAGGAACTGGTCAAGGGTGTAGCTCGGGTTGGAGAGGTCCCAGCCGATGTCCTCCAGCTCGTAGTCAGGCCCGTAGGAGTCGGTCCCTTTCTTGCTCTTGAGGCCGAGCTTGAGGAAGTCACGGCGCGAGTACCACTTCGGCGAACCGCTGTACTTCTTGTATCGGATGCGCCGGATCTGCGTAGGCTTCACCAAGCCGACGAGCAGACCCTGGGGCTCGTTGTTCTGGAGCATCGTGTACGTCAGGTACGGCCGGAAGCTGTTGGGGTACTTCTCGGCAATCCAATCCATATCGGTGCCGCGCTTGCGCTGCTCACGTCCGATGTTGCCGCTGTAGTCTACGCCGTGCAGTTGCTTCGCCGGCACCAGCAGCTCTAAGATGATCTCCCCTTGGGATGCGAAACGCTCGGCCAGCTTCTCGTCTGGGGAGACGAAGAGACCGCGATGTCTCGGTCCTCCGTAGTAGCGGTAGCGTGTCTCGGTCGCGTCGAAGCCGTTCACCATCTCGACGGCGAACTGAAGCGAGGTGCCGTGGTAGACGAGGAGCTTGTCGGACGCCTTGAGGTTCTCCAGCTTTTTGACCATCGCCGGTGGTGTCTTGGCGATGGCTCGACACTGGGCCGTCTCAATGAATGCTATGGCCTCTTCGGTGGAGGCGACGGCGACGGTGCGTTTCATCCTAGAGAATCTAATCAAGTGCCATTTCGTCGTTGTCGAAATGCGGGTCGTAGGTCACAAAGACCTCATCTCCGCACGCCTTGCAACACCCTGTGCTCGTCGTGTGTTCGAGACTCATGGCCACCGTCATTCCGCACTGCGGGTTGCGGCACTTGAGTGCGTTGTCCACCCGCTCATGCCGCGGGACCCGTTGATGAAGCATGTCGCTCATGGTCACTCCTTTACAGCCCGTCTCTGCCTTATGGCATAAGGCTACCTGTGTTTCACCACCGAAACCGATGTGTTGAGGCCGGCTCGCTTCAGGGCATTGCGGACACGATCGCCGATGATGAGCATCGAGTCGTCCGTGCGCACGATCACCTGGATGCGTACAGGACGGCCGCCGACGCTGACTTCGACCTCGCCGCTTGGTACAAGCTGCTCCACGTAGGAGCGCACCTTCTCAAGTGTCCAGGCCATCGAGGAGAAAGTAGGTGGCTTCGGGGACGACGCGCCGCCCCGGTGGTTGTGCCGCTGGCCTTACGCCGCAATGCCACGGACATCCGTTCCCCCGAAGCCGAGCCGGCCGAAGTGTCAGCCGGCCCAAGTCAGAGCTTGACGCCTACTTTCGCCGCAGTGTCGCGAACCAGCGTTTCCCATTGCGGCCACTTGGCGGCAAGACGCTTCGCATCACCTGGGTCAGAGCGCACGGAGAGGATTGCAAAGCACTCCGCAAACGCTTCGTCCATGTTCGGTTGGCCGAAGGGCAGGTTGGCCGTGTCCCATAAATCCATCCCCGCCGCTTGGGCATCTTCGTACCACGACACGTTCGACTCGATACTGTGGCCCAGTTCGTGAGCGAAGACGTGCGCTGCGAACTCCTCGCCGTACTTCTCGCGTTGCTCGAAGAACTTGGGGAACAGGCGAATGACTTTCTTCGTCGCGTCGTAGGTGGCCGAAGCAGAACCCCGTTGCTTACTCTCGCCTACGACGCCTTTGACGGTCTTGTTCATTAGCCGGTTGAGCGATTTGTACTTCTTGAAGAACGCCTCGGCGAACCATTCAGCTCCACCTTGAGCCCACACGTCGGCCGCGCTGGACATCGACACTATCCTTGGCCCTTGTCTGGGCTGGAACGGATCGTCGCTCGTCCGCGGATCGGACAGATCGAGAGGCTTGTCGATCTCGGTCTTGGGATCGAAGTTCTTGCCTCCGCTAGAGCTGATCTTCGGGTAGCGTTTCTGCATCTTCTTGAGCAAGCGGCTCACCTTGGGGTGCATCATCTTGCCCCAGTTGATCGACCGCACGCCCTTCTTCGAAGCGTACTTGTAGAACTCGTCCATGAGGACGGTCATGTAGTTGCGTCCGCTGAGGTCGCGGCGCGTGTTGATGTAGTGGATGTACGACCACTTCGACTTCGTGTTGATCTCAAAGTCGATGAAAGCCGCCGCGTAGTCGCTCTCGATGCCTGGGATCACTTCATCGAGCACCGGCTTCTTGAGCCTCTTGTACGGCCGCCTCTTCGAAGTGTGCCGCCACTTCTCGATGGTCTTGAAGTATTGGTCGCCCTTCGCCGGTGGTGGTATGCGCTCGTCGATGAGCACCAGTCGCTCGATGGGCTGCCCAAACGTGCGGTTGTACCCGAGCGGGGACTTGCCCATGTACTCGATGGCGTACTTCCCCGCGGTGGCCAGCCGGGCCGCGGCTACCACCATCTCTGCGACGGCTCGGTCCATCAGTATTTGATGTCGTAGATGGTCCGGGCATCGTACTGGATCTGGCTAGGATCCATGCCTCGTGACATGCTCTTGGCGAGGTTCTCGATCTGTTGCGCGGCTCGGTGGTCCGTTTCGGTGCGGGCGATCTTCATCAAGTCCGCGGCGTCCTTCTTCATCTCGTCGAACACCTTGCTGTACTTGGTGTGCATCTTTGTCAGCATACTCTTGGCTTTGCCTGACGGCTCTGGCCACGGGCCGCGAGCCGTCGTCGGTACGGACGCGAACGCTTGAGCGACAAAGACTTCGGCTGCTTTCTTCATAGATGTCTCCCGTTTCATCCCGCTCTCCGAGCATCCCGTCCGCCGGGGCCGAGGCCGATCTGGTAGAGCTTCTTCAGCGGTTTGATTTTGTCGCTGGCCTTCTCGATGGCGTCGAGAGCTTGCTCCAGTGACTTGCGGGTCGTGTCGTTGCCGACCTTCTTCAGCTCGCCGATGTAGAACTTCAGCTTCTGCCGAACTTCGTTGACTATCCCCTGGAGGCGGCGCTCGTTCAGTTCCCAGTAGGTGAACTTGGCGGTCGCCTCCATACGGTTGAGGGTCCCCAGCTCGGCGATGAGCAGAGCGGCCTTGGCAATGATGACTGCGTGTTCCCGCTGCATGTTTCTACCTAACCTGTCTACGCGGCCTTGCGGGCTTCCTCTGCGTCTTTGTACGCGATGTAAGAGCAGTTCGCGAGCCGCTCTACCTCGACGCCTAGGGTCTCTTCGAGGTACGCTTTCAGCTCGGAAGCCTTCCAGAATTTCTGGAAGGTGTCGCTGCCGGTGATGAAACCGTCGCTGTACGGCTTGAAATTGTGCTTCATGGGCGGCCGTGTGCTGACGACCAGCGCCTCTTTGGCCAACGCCCAGGCCCGCTCGATGGTCTCGGTGCGCTCCTCGGGGTCCTCGATGACGTTGATGACGAAGCCCAGGTTGACGATGTCGGCCTCGGACTTCGGGTGGTCAGGGGCGTGGTAGGGGTCCCAGCCGCCGACGTCGTAGCCCTTCTTCTTGAGCATTCGGATGTCGTCACCACGGCCGCAGCCGTAGTCGAAGAACGTCTTGTCCTTCGACAGGATGCCTTGCTTCATCAACGCCTTCGTCGGCACGCTGAAGTCGTTGCGTTTGATGGCCGTGTTGTGCCGCTTGATCTCCTTGGCCGCGAGCACGCGGCGGATCTCCTCGACGCTTCCGGTGACGTCGTGCCACGCGGGCCACGTCACTCGCGTTGCAATCATTGCCGCTTCAACGGCGGCCAATGCCTGGGTCCGCTCCATGATGCCTCCAGCTCGAATCACTTTTTGCTCCGCTTGCGTTCACGAGCCCGTTCTTTCTTTTCCTTCTCGCGTCGGTCCTTCAACATCTGCTGACGCTGCCACGCCTTCTTCTTGCGGACCTCTTTCATGTCGATGCACTTGGTCTTCTCGTTGCCGCGATACCCGGGCGGGCATTTATCGGTGCGCTTTTTGTACTGGTTCGGAGACTCGCGAGCGAGGATGACGAGCGGACCTTCGCTGCGATGCTTCCGGTAGAGCCGATCCCAAACCTTCTTCGCTTCGTTCGAGGTAGACTCACCGGCGCAGATGTCGGGACCGACGACGCCCTTCTTCGAGCGCACGAACTCGAACAGCGCTTCGTAGGCGAGCGAACCCAAGCCCTTGCCGATGAGGTCTTTGTCGAACCACTCAGCTCCGCGCACTGCCCAGAGCGTTGGATGTCCCAGTCTCTCCCAAGCGTCTTTGCATTCCTGCGGAGCGTTGTTCCACATGAAGCTCGACGTGTTGACCGTGGACACGCGGAAGTAGCCGACCTTCGAGCTGCCTCGTTTGAACTCCATGCGGAAGTTGTCGGAGGATACTTCGGTCACGGCCGTCAGTCCGGCCTTCTCTTCAATCTGAGTGATGAACTTTTGGACGGACGATGGAACGGCAGCGGCGTTGATGTCAGACGCATACGCTATTGATTGCTCGGCCTCTTCTCGGGTTTCGATCTTCTTGACCTTGATGTCCTTCGGATCGAACATCACCCAATCGTCATCGAGCTTGATGGAGTTGTATCCGTCGTTTCGAATCTGGGCGAGCAGCAGCTTGCCGTATTCGTCCCAGCCTGCTGTTTTCTTGATGTTCAGCTCGACGGTCATGATGTACTTCGTCGAAGCTGCACCGCTCTCACCGTGGAGGATCTTGTCCTTGTCTTCCGAAAACCAGAAGACACCCATCGCCGCATAGTCGCGGCTGAAGCGTCGAATCGGTTTGTTGCCACCGTGGTAGGCAGTCACCTTGCGGGCCGACGTCGCGAGTTTCGGAACAACCTCACTCTCCCAGACCGACTTCTTGCCGATGCGACTGGAGAGCTTGGCGTCCTTTCCAACGATGGACTTCCACGCGATGGACCGGCGCATCGACTCGACAACGTCGAAGCCGTCGTAGTCTTCGCCGACCATCATCCATTTGTGGTGGTAGATTTGCGGATCGTCACTCGGGTTGCGCCACGTCACCTCGTCACCGCACACGCGAGCGGACCTGCCGACCGTGGGCTCGTCGGCTTCGTCGAAATCCTTGCTCTCGATGAACGAGACACAACCGCTGTCTTCGTCGAGCTTCACAACGGCGTACTCGAAGTCTCCTGGGAGCTTGGCCTTCGCGTCATCAACATCGAGGAGGTCTTCGTAGCTCTGGTGGACGTAGACGGACTTACCCATCCGCTTACCGCAACTTGTGCCGTTGATGTCCGCACGTCCGCCTATGCCCAGCTTCCGGCACTGGGCCAGCAGGTCTTCGGCAATGACTGCGATGCACTCGGCTGTGATGAGCTTGGCAGTGCGCCTGTCCATAGAGACTAGGTAACCCGAGCTGTTGCGGGGCCGAGCAGAAACCTCACGTCGGACCCCCGCACTCCTGAAACGCACCGGAAGGGAGTTCCCAGTTGTTGTCGAGGATGTTGAACTTGAACTTGCGGTTCATCGCGCTGTCCTTCAGCTCGGCGGGCTTGTCAGCGACGAGCGAGGTGCCTTTGTCGGCCTGCTCACGGACGCTCTCGTTGCGCTTGATGGTCAGTCCGAACCGCTCCTCGTACTGGGCGATCTTCTCGAACCGCTTCTCGTCCAGCTCCTTCACCGCGGCCCACTGGTCACGCGACCCGAAGATGCAGGCCATGCAGGAGACGCGGCCGAAGCCAAGCTCGTAGGCGGGGTGGACGCGGACCTGGTGCTTCTCGATGAGGTCCCAGACCTCCTGCTCGGAGAAGTCGATGACCGCACGCCAGCGAAGCACGTTGCGGCTCTTGGTGCAGGCTCGGTCCTTCTCGATCTCGGCGTAGCGCGAGCGGGCCTTCGACTCCTCGCGACGCTCACCGGTGACCAGGAGGAAGCGACCGCCGCTCTGGAAGCGCGGGTCGTTGGCGAACACCTTCGTGCCGACGTCCACCTTGAGGTACGCGGAGCACCAGCGGACCTTGAGGTCGGCGCTGACCTGGGGGAACTTCATGCGCGTGTTGCGGGGGCCCTTGCCTCCGACCTCGATGACCTCGCCGCCGGGCAGCTCGATGGCGGTGGCCTGGGTGGGGGCGTCGTCGCGAAGCATCTCACCCTCGAAGCCGCCCTTCTTCCACGAGAAGTAGCAGGGGATGTCGAAGTGCTCGGCGACCTTGCGGCAGTAGTCGGCGGTGACAGGCCAGTCCATCAGGCCGGAGCCCTCGCGGCCGTCCACGTCGTGGTGCCACAGCTCCAGCTTGTCCTTGGGGACGCCGAGGTCGAGGAGGCGCAGGAGGCAGGCGAGCGAGTCCTTGCCGCCGCTGAAGGCGACGACGATGCGCTCGAAGGCCGACCAGTCGCGGGTGGCGACGGCGTTGTCCAACGCGGCCACGTCCGAATCGGCAGGCTTGGTGAGCTTGCCGGTTGCGACGCGGTTGGGGTTCTCGGTGATGGCTGCCACTGCACTCATTTCTACCTCCAGGGTCTGACTGTTTCCTTCCACACCCTGATAATAGCAGACTTGTCAGAATAGACAAGTCCCTATATTTTGGCAGTACGGGCCCAGTAGAGGCGTTTTAGCGCACCAGCTTGTCCGTCTTGGTCGGACACGGCTCGCCTTTGGGGGTCAGGTGGTCGAGCCCTACCTCATGCCGGCCGCAGAGGATGCAGCGGAAGCCGGGGTACTCCCAGCCGCAGTGCCCACACTGTCGCCGCTCGTCATCTACGCTCAGTTGAGCGCTGCTGCACACGGGGCATATCACCTTGGTCCCATCCATCGAGCACGACGTTCTCATGGTACGGACACTGCGGGCAATCCAAGCTCGGGGTGACTGTACCGGTCGCTGATACATCGTGATCTAACGATGCAACAAGACCGCACCCTGGACAGGTGACGAACACCGAAGCACCCGCCACCTTCCAGTGCGTAGCCGGGACGCGCTTAGTCATCGGTCGCCCAGGCGAAGGTGTCGTCCGTACCTTCCGCCCAGTTGAACTCGACAGCCCAAGGTTTGCCGGCCGTACCGAAGGCAAGGAACGCGGGCGGGTTGTCGATTCCCATGTCCAGCTTGCCGTAGGTGAAGCCGCCCTCGCCGAAGTCGGCCATGTGCTTGCCGCCGCGAGTGGTCAATGCGATGTCGCCATTCTCTTCATCGCGAAACGTGACGGTCGAGAGGAACCACCCTCCGTCCTCGTCAGGCTTCATGTCGATGTAGTAGTAGTCACCGGGCTCGAACTTCTTACCGCTCGCATCGAGCGCGGGTCCGCGGAAGCAGAGCTTGCACTCGCCGGATGGCGTGTACTTCCAAAACTGAGAGTTCTCTTTGTTGTGCTGCGATTGCGTCACTGGCATGAGCCGCACTTCGGTCGTGCAGTCCCACGTCTTGGTAACACTCATGCAACGAAATTTTGCGCGTACTTGTCCCATCATTCTCTCCAAAGGTTGGTGTTGATGAGACTGCGCGGTTGGCACGGCTCGCAGTCACGCCGCTTGTTTTACAGATAAGCGACTGAGGGCTTGCTGTAAAGAAGACGGAGTTAGGTTGAGTCATGGATTTTCTCTGGGTCGCAGTCGTCCTGTTGGCAGGGCAGCTTCCGGTGTACTTAGCGAGGGATTCGTTGCGAGCGCTCGTTGATGACATCGCGTCTTCCGCAGGCCACGTACTGCGGATGGCGGCTATCACCTGCAAGTCCACGTCCCGGACAATGTCCGATCGCAACCGAGAGGTTCTCCTCATCGAGCATGAGACGCGCACGCAGCACAACTTGGAGCAGAAGTTCTCGCGTCTGCGCGATGCTCACCTGCGCGAGCTGGCATCGTTGCCAGACTACATGCGCAAGGTCGAGGACATCGAGGCCACGGCTCGCGAGGGCAAGCTCGTCGTCAAGCATGTGGCGAAGCTCTCCGACCTCACCCGCAAGCTGGAAGAAGGAGCCGAGAAGGTTCTCAAGCGTGGCTACGAGCTGGACGCCTGGGTGAAGCGCATGAAGCTCGACGAAGAGACGAGCGAGCGCGTGCTGCGGATGTCCCTGTACCGCACACTCATCACCGCAACGATCACCGTCATCATCGCAGCCCTCGCCGCCTTCGTGAACTTCAACCTCATCGCTCTGCCGATGGGGGAGCTGGTGCCGGCTGACCAGATGGTTGCCGGGGTGAGCGTCGCCACCATCTCGGCCGGCGTCATCGTCCTGCTGGAACTGATCGTCGGGGTCTTCCTGCTGGAGGCCATGGGCATCACCCATCTGTTCGGGTTCGAGACCATGGCCAGGTGGCAGGTGCGCATCATCGGCGTGGTGGCCTTCCTGGGCCTGCTCTTTTTGGCCTCCACAGAGGCCACACTGGCCGTTCTACGCGAGGAAATCGTCGCAGCCGAGGCTGCACTCAAGTCGGACCTGGCAGGCGCTCAGACGGGCCCTGAGCGCTCCCTGCTACCCCTCTACGGCCAGGCGGCCTTGGGCTTCGCTCTGCCCTGGATCATCGCCATGGTGGGCATCCCTCTGGAGCTGGCCATCGAGTCGAGCCGCCAACTGGCAGGACGGGCTATGGCCCTGGCCGTGATGGCCACAGGGATCGGCTTCCAGTTCAGTCAACACGGAGCCCTCACACTGGGGAAGCTCGCCGGCTCCCTGCTCGATGTCTACGTCGCCATCCCGGCCGCGATGGTCAACGCACTACGGAGGCGCGAATGAGGTGGATGCTGGTTGCGGCAATGCTACTCGGCGGTTGTACCAAGCAACCCGACCGTGTGCTCGGGGTCCTCATCGACACCTCGGGGACGTACACCGAGAAGGTCGAAGGGATCATCAAGCAGATCCGAATCGGCATCCTTCCTTCACTGAGCGGCGGGGACACTCTCGTCGTGATGAAGATCGACTCGGCCTCCTACGGTTGGGACAACCTCATCGCTGAGATCAAAATCCCCTCCTCGCGACAGAAGGCGGCCGGCGTGAAGAAGACGTTCGCGGATACGCTGGCGACGTTCGAGCCCGAGGCCGCGAAGCACACGGACATCAGCGGGGCGCTCCTCTACTGCAACGAGTATCTCAAAGACCTAGCCCCGAAGTCATCGCGGAAGGTTGTCATCTTCTCGGACATGCTCGAAGACCTCCCCCGCGGCACCAAGCGCACGTTTCGCGAAGACGAGTTCGACGACTTGAGCGTTGCTGTCGTCAACACGAAGCGGTTATCTCAGGACCAGCAAGATCCCATGGCCTACCGCGAGCGGATGGCTGAGTGGGAAGAGAAGCTGAAGACGAACGGTGCTGCGAGCTTCAAGGTCTACATGGGAACGAGTCAGATCAAAACTTTTCTGGAGAGCAAGCATGGCCCATGACGTTCAACTGCGGTACCGCGATCACGTTGCGGAAGTAGCCGACCACCCCGAGACACCCCCGGCCGGTGCGCTCGCGAAGGCCGAGCTACTGGTTCACTACAACTTCGATGCGAACTTCCAGAAGGTCGGCGAGTGGCGAGTCCGCGATCTGCACAGCAAGACCGGGAACGAGACCATCGTCACGCTGGCCAAGGTCATCGAGCGGCTAGGCATCGACACCGCCGAGGATCCGGTAGCCAGCACGGACGGGAACGCCGGCCGCGTTGCCTACTATCTGCTGCGGTGGGCCGTGGAGCATCCCGAGGCCGTTTGGCGCGTGAGTTGAAGCCGCGATCACGAAAATACACGTACCCTGAAAAAGTTGTTGACGCCTAGGGCCCCCTTCGGTAGAAGCATCCTCGCTGTTCGGCACTGCCTAGCCCTCGGGTGAAGCGGTCGAGCGGAACCGACTCGGGCTTGCTCGGGAAGGTTGACCGGGGAAACCGGGCCGGAGCTGAAGGCTTCACTCAAGGTTCGCCGAGAGTGTTTGTCGGTAGGCGACGGAAACGGACTTCGGCTTGAGCGGAAGCTGTCTACCATGGCAGGGGAGGCGAACCGCACGAGCAGTACAGGGACGGGAGCTGCGGCTAAGGCGCTCCCGAGCAATCAGGGTAGGTGGGTTTCCTGGTAGCGCTTTCGAGACCCCGGTTTGGCTCAGGTCGAACCGGGGTTTTTTGCGTCGTCCTTTACGACTTTCCGAAGACGGATGGCTACCCACGTCCCGACGCCGACCTTCGATTGCCACGTCACGACGCCGCCAGCAGCATCGACAAGGCGGCGGATCATGTTCGCCCCTTTGCCTCCGCTCGCTTCACCGGTGTCCGGCCCCAGAAGGCCCAGCCTGTAGAGCTGCTCGTCTGTCATCCCCCGGCCGTTGTCGGCAAAGGTGATCTCCACGACGTCGGGAAGCTCCTGGTAGTGGATGCGTACTTCCGTGGCTTTCCCCTTCGCAGCGTTCTCGACAATCTTCTGGATCACCTGCTTGGCCACGCTGTCGTCGGAGTAGACGGCACAGTCATCTGACGCATCGGATGTCAGTGTGATCTCTATACCGAACATCTCACCGAGCTTGGGGATCTCTTGCTGGTGATTCTCGAAACGCTCTTTGAGAAGAAGCGGCTTGTGTTTGGCGGGAGCTTCCGTGTGCGTGAGCATGGTCTGCAACGCCTTGAGTTGCTCACGCAGCGCATCAGCGGCAGCACGCATGTTGCTGATGTCGCTCTCGATAGCGTCGAGGCTAGTTCCCAGAACTTGGATGGTGTTGGCCATGTCGTGTAGCGTTGAATTTGGCATTTCCGCCTCCTTCTCGGACAACGGTGCCATTGCGGATTACCAGCTTGGTGCGTCGCCCATCTTGCTTTGGTAAAGCCTGGTAAGTCTCCGCGTGCCCCTTGTTGAACGCCGCTCTATTGCGGACCCTGTCCGCGTGGCCTTTGCCGTTTTGACTCATCGTACTGCTCAGTCCTCGTCGTAGTCTTCCTCGAACTCGTCCTCTTCATCGTAGTCCGGCTCGTCTTCTTCCTCTTCGAGGTCCTCCTCTTCGTCGAACTCGTCGTCCACAAGATGATGCGTCTCCCCTTGAGAGCGGATGACGCAAGCGAGCACTGTGTCTTCGTCTTCGTAGTCTTCGAGACGTTGCAAAAGATCTTTGACGTTCATCTACAACACCTTTTTGATCTGCTTGGCCACGTTCTCAGGCAGCCACCTCTCCGCTGCCCACGCTATCCCGATGGGGAGAATGTACGCGGCCAATGCTAGTAGAATGCCCAAGGCGATCCGCCAGCCTACTTCCGTTCCGTCGATGCCTTCGATTTCACCGCCTTCGATATGCTGGAAGCCAGTTCGAAGTCCCGGAACCCAAACGCCTGCCAAGCAGACAGCACACAGAAGAGCCGGTACCGCATGAGCCTTGTACCCTCTACGCCATGAGTTCGGGATCATCTTCCCGACCATGAAGACGAGGCTCCAGCTCGACAGGACGATGATGATGTTCCGCCACGTCAGCACCATGACCTGGAAGTTCGCCCAGAAATGTTCCAAAGGTTCCATACCGCATTTTCCAGCGGCTACTCATAGCGAGTAGCTCCGCAGTATGGACAGTAACGTAGTTCTAGGGCAGGAACGTCATCAACACCGATGTAGATGGAACTCCCACGCCGCCACGGCTCGTGGGGATGGTTAGGGTCGCCGGTCGTGATGTGGCTGAGGAAGTTGGCCAGGCGCTCGCAGCAATTCTGATCCAGGGGCAGCATGTCGCGGACGATCATCTGTGCGACGCGGATAGCGTTCGAAGCTCGATGGCCCATACGGAGCTGGCCGTACATCTCGACGTGACCGCTGGCATACTCGGGACCGTCGTTGCCGTAGCGAGCGAGAACGCTCCACATGCGCGACGGACGTTCGCGGCTTGGGCAGACGTAGAGATCGTGGCCGTCGTACCGGCCGAGGAACTTGCAGTTATCGCAGTCGTGCGTGAACAGCGGCTGGCCTTTCACGCCTTCAAGCATCGCTGTGCTCCATCAGAGTCTCAGCAGCTTCGCGAGCCTCTGGGGTGAGCGTGAGCGCGGTGCCTTCGAGTACGGCAATGCGACGACGGACGAGCGCTCGGGCGGTCAGCGGGTGGATGGTGTAGACCTGCACCACGCCGTGGTATAGCTTCTTGATCGCCTTGCGCTGCAAGTCAGTGAGGTCGCGGATTCTCATACGTCACAGCCAGCATCGACCCGCACGCAAAAGCGGGCTCGGGTTTCGAGCTTGCGGTCGAGGTCGCGACGAACGCGGTGACCACGCTTGCTGAGTCGGAACCCACGGCGGCCTTCGAGGGCGAGGCCGGCTTCGACCAACGCGGTAACAGACCGGAGGTCCACGTCGAAGGTCGGGCCGTTGCCGAGCTTGCGGATCAGCTCGCGCTGGTTGGAGGAGAACTGCTTCACTGTTCGCATCCCTTCGGGCACTGCCAGTCGTCGGCGACGTTGACTTCGGCAAGGCAAGTGCGGCATCGGTCGTAGGTGTCGGCCAGGTGCTCGACGGCTTCCTCGCGAGACACGAGCACCGTCCAGTCCGTGCAGTCCATGTAGCCTGGAGCTGACAGGCGAGCACCGAAGCCCTCGACGACCTCGGCCGACTGGAGGTCACCTTCGAGGTACGGCCGGAGCTTGGCGATGGTATCACCGTGCTCTGGCGGGTCCGTGTTGATCTCGTCGCCGACGTTGGCGAGAGCTTCGAGCTTGCCGACGACATCCTGCGGGATGTACTCGGTTCCGACCGTAGTCTCGGCGGCGATCCATTTTCCGTGGGCGATTTCAGGCTGCATGAACGACATGTGATAATCCTTCTGGGGTTAAGTACCGGGTACACCAAGAGTGTACCAGATACTTGTCTGGCAGACAACTAGGAAAAAGCTGTCTGCACAGACGACTCTGCCAGTTCCCTCCTCCATTCCCTGTAGTCAGAGGGGCTGTTCGGGATGTACTCGATGCTCTCGCATGAGCACGCGAACGTGACCCGCCGGGACTTCCACTCGGTGAACAAGTCTTGGACGTTGTTCATCTTCATGGTTGACCCGATCTTTTCCAGCTTCCCGTTCGGCCACACCAGGAACGCACCGGCTTCATTGTTGCCCCACAAAATGGAGTCTTGCCGGAAGTCGTTGGCCAAAGAGCTGCCGCCCTTTTTGACCTTCTCCTCCGCGTTCTTGATGCTGTTCAGCTCGGAGCCCTCACCGAGGACCCGTGCGAGCTTCACCGCTTCCTCACGGGTGACACCAGGGATGACGTAGCTCGTCTCGTAGACGAGACCTACGCCTTCCTCCTTGTAGCCGCCCTTCGTCGCGATGAATCCGCCGCTGCCGAACTTCTTGATGACGCTGCGGAGCTTGGCTCTCATCTTCTCGTTGAGCTTCGCGTTCTCCTTCTCGTCGAGGACGAGCCGGCCGCTTTCGTCACGCTTAAAGGCGCGGTCCCCGCGGTCTGCCGACACGATGGCGATGCCGACGTTGACATCGTCGGTCGTGAAGTGACGCCAGATGCGCGAGAGAGACGCGGCCGTGACAAGATCCGGGTCGTGGGTAGCGACCTCCATGCTCTTGAGGTCTTCGGCCGAAGCCGTCGCAAGATTGAGATTGTGATGCTTTACCATGATTCACCTCCCTGCCCACTCTGGGCTTTTGGCTCGTCCGGCTTTTACGTCTGTGCCGAGCCTGTATCCCTCAAGATACGCATCTGCCAACTCATTCCTATTGTCTTTGAGACCTTGGCCGGCCAGTGCGTGCATGTATCCCATCGAGTACGCGAGCGGGTCGTTGCTCGGTATCTTCTTCAGGTTGACTGAGAACGAGACTCCGACCGGAATGGGGGTTCCCTCGACGGCAGCTATGTCATCGTCGCTGGCACCGTGTATCTTGGCCATGAGCTTGGCCGACGCTTCGCCCTTAGAGACGCCGCGGGTCATGGCCGAGTAGATGTCACCTTGCGCGTACTCGCGAGCGGTCGAACCGAGCTTGTTCACGGGACGGTTCATCGCCTCTTCGTGTGCGGCCGGATCATCGAGCCGAGCGGACTCGGCACGAGCCTCCTTCATCAACTTGTTGATGTTGTTCCCGCTGCGGTCCCAGAGCGGAGCCCGCGAACCGTAGCCGTGAAGAGCCTCGACCTTGATCTGTGCGGCGTTGGGGTCGCCCTCTACCGAGAGCGCATCGGCCTCGCCGTAGCAAGAGCGCAGCGCATCGTCGAGCTGCTTGTCGCTGGTAGCGTCGAGGTCCACCTCGGACAGTTCGACGTGGTACGTCCACTCCGGGTCATTCTCGTGCTCGTTCCAGTTGATGACTTCGATGACATGGAAGCGGCCTTCGGTCGGGCCTGCTCCCTTGGCTACGCGCCGCCAGAACTTGCCGCCGTAGTCACTCCAGTTGATGTCGCCGGTTAGAAACTTGAATCGTGCTGTCATCTCTTCCTCCAGGTTAGTCCTTCCACAGACCTCAGTTTAGCCGACCATGAGACGCCTGTCCAGCGGACAGGTCAACCTGTGTGGTCGAGCTTGACTCGACGCGGGGCTTCTTCCTCCCCGTCCTTGTTGCGCCAGTGTGGTTCGATCCACTGGTATCGGCGTAGCGAGTGCTTTGGGCCGTGGGCCTGTTTGCGCCAGTGGCCGGCTACGCGGATACGCAGGCGGCGTTTGCCATCCTCCATACCCTCGACGAGACCGGGGCCGGAAGGCTCTTCGCTCATCGGCTTGGGTTTGCTCCGGTCGATGGTCTTGTACCCGAGCCGGATACGTCGGTGGCTGGTCGTTTCGCGCAAGCGCTGACGCAGACGAGCACGCTTCTTCGACTTCTTGGGTAGCTTCTCGATGCGGTCCCACAGCTTGCGGGCGTTCGCGTTCGACTCCCAATGCTCGCCGGCTTCCTCCCAGGTCGCGTAGAGCATCGCGTTCATAACCCAGCGGAACACCTTCTCCCACTCACGGCCGAACGTCTCCCAGCCTTCGGCGAAGTCCTTGTCCATCGTGCTGCGTTGGTCTTCGTTGGTCATCTCGATCATCTCGGTGAGCTTGCGGCCGTCGATGAGCGGGATGCGGAAGTAGACCATCGGCAGGTCGAGGACTTCGTCAGTTGCACCGTGAACAAGCAGACGCCACCCGCGGCCGTCCCAGCCTTGCCCGACAGTCGGGTCTTCGGTGACGTAGATTCCGGTGACAGGGATCCAGCCGACGAAGGGGGAGAAGAGCTTGAGCCCTGCTGCCTCCGGCACCATGAGATAGACGTTCTCGTAAGGCAGACGAAGGTCGTCGGCGAGCACGCCCCGCACCTCCGTGTGGGCGAGCTTGTCCGCGAGGTCGTCGCTGACTTGGTAGACACGCTTGCCGGCGAGGCGGTGTGCTTCGACGTGGTAGTTCACGACGGCCATCGTGTAGATCTGCATCGCGTCCAGCGTGAGGCGTTCGAGGTAGGTGAGCAGTCCGCTGTAGAGCTTTGACTTCGCCAGCTCGCCGTAGCTGAATGTCTCTTCCGACTCGTCCATGCACGCCGCGATGACTGAATGAGTCATGCGGGAGATGTCGATCGCCGCTTGCTTCGGGTCCATGAAGAACGCTGGCTCGGTTGGTACGCGGATCTTGCCGCCGGTGAGGTTCACCTTCTTGTGGTACCGCTCGAAGTGCGTCAACGTCATCGCCACTCGCTCCTCGCCGTGAAGCTGGACAGGTTGCCTTCGTCATCCGCGAGCTGGAGGACGAGCTGCTTCGTGACATCTTCCCAGCGCTCGCCTTTGTTGACCGGAGCCTCGGCCTTTCGGCCGTCGCTGACTTCGACGACTGCCCACTTCACCGCGTCAGCTCGCGGCTTGCCTTCGAGCACTTCGACGAAGTCGAGGTTCTCGTCGCGGCTCACTCGCCCCAGGAGTTGGTCGAGCAGAGCCCGACCTTCCCAGTACACATCGAATCCCAATGGGTCACTCATTTGCGGCGCTCCTCTTCGGCGATGTTCTCCTCTTCGAGGCGGCAGAGGTCGTGGAGCCGGTTGATGGCTCGGTCGGAAGTGATCTGCGCCGTGCGTTTGCACGCGGCGACGACGTTGCGCCACCCTTCGCGTAACGGTCCGGCCATGCGCGGCAGGTCGCAGTATTCGAGCGGGGGAAGGAAGCCGAGCGTGATGTACGCCTCGGCGATTTCCCAGGTGAGGTCCATGCCCCCACCGGTGAGCGCGAGGCCCTGGCTTCCGTCGCGGAACTCCACGAGGCAGAGAGGCAGGTAGGCGATGGCCTTGGCGGCCTCGTCGAGGTCGTCCACCTCGACGGGGTACCAGTAGTTCATCATCGGCCCCTCGCTGTAGAAGACGCCCTCGCAGTCCGACTCACCCTCGGGGTCGAGGTCGCAGCAGTGCTCCTCGCCGTAGCCGTTGCAGACGCGCAGCTCGCTGCATTCGTCGCACTCGACGGCCTCGAAGGCTCGCCAGCCCTCGCAGTCTTCACCGAAGGCTTCCCGCCAGTCGATGTTGGTGGCGGTGGCGTCGATGAAGCAGGCGCTGAGATTCGTGGTGTCCATGATTTCCTCCAGGGGGTTCGGGTTTCCTTCCACTCCGTTGATGGTAGCACAGACTTGTCTAATCTGACAAGCCCTTTCTCCCTCTAGTAGACGGCCACCTGGACGCCTTTCTGACAGACAAGTGGGGTTATTTGTCGAGCGCCTGTAAAGCAAACATGAGGAGACCTTGAAATGCCCCCGATGAAAATTGACCCTGGTGAGTTGATGTTCGGCTCCATCTTCTTCGAGGAAGAAGCCGACGACATCCGCGTGCCGATCGTTCGCGAGACAATCACCCCTCGTCGCAAACCGAAGCCGCCTAGTGTGCTGCGGTTGACGCACCGGCCGGTGTCGTTCGGTGGGCACTTCGAGCCACCCGAAGGGTCGGTATTCGCCAACCGCGCACTGACGCATCGCACCTCGTTGTCGGAGATGCTTGCCACCCTCTAGCCGAAGATGCCGGGCTTCTTGAGGGCAAGAGCTGCCATCCTTCCGCCGAGACTGGTGAGCGCGTCGTGGTACTCCTCCGATAGATGGTTGTCGGAGTAGTGGTGCCCGAACTCGTGGATGATGAGGTCGAGTACATTGGCGATGTTGTCACGCCAGTTGTTGAACCACTTGTGACCGAGCCGACGCAGGTTGAGGTCGAAGTCTCCTCCACCAAAGCAGGCCGAGAACCCGTTGCTCGTGTTGACGATGGTGACGCTGACCGGTACGTCCAGTAGCTCGTCCCCCAGCCGCTCGATGAGAGCGACGACGTCCTTCATGCCTTGGGTGTACTTGCTCGGGTCAACACGATCGACTGGCGAAGCATTGGGGTCCTGGCTGTACGGCTTCGGCGTCGGTGCAATCTGACCGCTGGCCCGAGCTGAACCGTAGCGCCGCACGTTGCCCCACGCTTCCTTCGAGAGTGAGCCGCCGTGGATGAGCGTGTAGCCTTGACTCACGAGACGGTTGTTCGCCTCGGGGTCGCTCGGATCGTAGACGGCTCGCTTGACTCCGAAGCGGTCGGTCATCACGGAATCGACGGCGTCCTCTTCCACGTCATCGTGACTGAGAGCATCGTCTACCCAGACGGCCGTGGCATCTTCTTCATCCAGCAGCTCGTGCGTTGCGTTGAGAACTTCGGCGCGGATCTGCCGGAGGTAGCTCGGCGGTACATTGTCGCGGTCGAGCGAGAGCGGAACCTTCTGGAGCACGTTGACATGGAACTTGTCGCCGGTCTCGACGACGGGGATCCCCATCTCGAAGATCCACCCGGCCGTCTCGTCGAGGCCGTGAGCGTCGTAGACTTCGACGACCGTCTTGCGCTTCGTGCGCGAGAGGTTGCCCTCTTCGTCTGACTTCACGGTCTGGAGCGTCGCCTCGAACGTCTTGATGGGCTGGTCCTGCTCCAACAGCGTGCCGTTGTAGTACGTCGGGATGGGCGGGATGAGGAAGAACATCTCCTGCTCGACCTCATCGAACTCGGCCTGGGTCATGCGGATCACCGCGTTGAAAACCGAACCAGACTCGCGCTTGGTGCGTTTCTTCTGGCGCGTGCCGTCCTGAGCGAACACGACCGTGCCCTTCGTCGAGACAACGGTGGCCTCTACGCAGAGAGCGAGTACGAGCTTCTCTCCGAGGTTGTACCTACCGCGCTTGCTCGGGTCGCCCTTCTTCTCGGACTCGGCGAACAAGGTATAGGCGTGCGTGAGGTCGGTGAAGCCGTCCGGGTGGTTGTCCTCGACGATGAGCCTAGCTTGCGGCTTGCCGGGGATCTTCTCCAGGCTGACCTTCACCCAGTCCGTGTCCGTGTCCCATGCGTTCTGTATCAGTTCGAAGATGGCGAAGCTCTTGCCTCGCTTCTCGATGATCTTCGCTAACCCTTCCTTGTCAACGTCGAACCAGCTCATGTGCAGTAAACCTTCCGTGTTTGTGGGTCAGAGGTGATGGTACACACCTGAACCCCACTTGTCAAATTAGACAAGTGGCCATTAAGTGGTCGGTACTCGCATCAAGTAGACCATCTCAACGTGAGCCGGGATGTTACCGCTGGAGTTCGTGTCTCCAGGATCGACGCTGTCGGTGCCGGGGGATGTACTGCCGCTGTTGGAAGCGCTCGGCGATCCAGTCGTTGCGTCGCTGATGCTGTTGGTGTCGCCGGGGTCAACGCTTTGGGTACGAGCAATACGAATCGAAGCGCTCCCTGCGGCAGCGTGGGAAGCGGTGAATCTAGCTACCGTTCCAGTTACAGCACTTCCGTAAAGGGGGGTCTCATCTGTGGTGTTGGTGCAGCCGTAGTAAATCGCGCCGTCGTCCCAACCAATAGGGATGAAGTGATTGTGCGTCGGCATCCCGTGCGTATGGCTGTGCTCGTGCGTATGTGAGATTGTGTGGCTGTGGCTGTTCACTGTATGGCTGTGCGTTGGCATTGTGTGGAAGTGCGTGTCGCTACCGCCCGTAGCGCCGGCTGCTGTTTCCACACCGCGAACAAACCTGTTGCGTAGGTCCGGCGTTCCATTGTTGCCGTTGCAGATCGCCCAGCCTTTGTACGTCCCATGCGTCAGTCCGAGGCCGGTACCGTCGAACTCGTCGAGGTCGTTGGCATCTAGGTACGCAGGCAAACAACCCTTCGCCGGAACCATCGCTCCGTCAGTACCGAACGCTCTTAGGATGCCTCGGATGATGACACGCAGAGAGTGAGAGCTTTCGCCAGGTACACCGCTATCAAGGTAGGCCGGGCCGTTGATGTCGGCGAGGTTCTCTTTGATCAGATCGTTGAGGTGATCATCCTCGGCGAATGCGTTGGCCATCTCTTGGACGGCCGATTCCTCTGCTGCGGTGGGGATGACTGGCACGGTCTACTCCAGGTGATCTGTGTTGCCGGTCCATCCTATGTAACTGACGCTGCGCAGAGCCTGGCGAAGCTGCACAGATCCACTGGTCACCGTGGTGAGCGCGTCTTGCGTGTTCACCGCTGACGTCGGTGCTTCGATGGCGAGTTCGTCTTTGACCTCCTGCACAATCGAGCACGCCGCAGCGAGCTTTCCTGCCAGGTTCTCTCGCTGCTTCTTCGACATTGTCATCGTACTTGTCTCATCCCTTCGCAAAGATACAGCTCGGACTTCGCTCGTGTCACCGCGACGTACCAGATGTTCTGCTCCTCGACGTCTTCGGAGTCCGGCTTGAACGTGTCGTGGATCATCCAGACGCGCTCGCGCTCCATGCCCTTCGCCTTGTGGACGGTCGAGCATACGACCTTCGCCTCGGTGGCGTCGTCGGAGAACAACCGGTCGAGGGTCATCAACAGGCCACCGATGCTCCCCGAGTTGCGTGCGAGGATCTGGAGAACCTCGGCCTTGTCGCAGCAGTTTGCGTAGTAGACCGGGCGCTCGGGAAGGGCCTCTTCCTTCTCCTTCTCCAGCCAGTTATCGACCCAGTCGAGCAGTTCCTTGACGTTGCCGGCTCTCGACTTCTTGACCATCGTGCCAATCTGCTGGCCGATGTCTTTGCCGGCGATGACGGCAGGTACGTTCGAACGGAGCAGCTCCAGGCACGCGCCTGTCAAAGGCGCATTGGTGCGTGACAGGATGAAGTCCCCCGGCCGGACATCACGCATCATCTGCTGGTAGTCACAGGAGCCGATGGTGCCCTCGGGAGCGCCGGGTGCCCATTCGATGTCCGGCACGATACGCTGCGCGAGCCCGACGATGTTGCGGGCGCACCGGTATGAGACCGACAGCGGCAGAGTCTTCGCTTTCAACCCCTCAATGAGCTTTGGGATGGCGTGTCTGTCGGCCCCACGGAAGCCGTAGATGGCCTGGCGGTCGTCACCGAGGGCAATGATACGGCCTTCGTCATCGCAGAGCTGCTGGGCTATCCAGAGCTGCGCTGCGTTCAAGTCCTGAGCCTCATCGACCAGCACGTAGTCGAACGTCTGGCGGCGACCGAATGTCAGGTTGTGCCGGTACGGGAACCAGATCATGTCATCGTAGTCGATGACTTCGAGCTGCTTGTCGTTCGCCCGGAGCACCTTGCGTGCCGCCTCGACCATGAGCTTCCGCTTCGAGGACTCGGCGATGTTGTACTCGTAGTAGACGGAGGCCATCGCCTCTGGCGTGCTCGACAAGGTATTCTTGCAGAGCCCGACGAACTTGCGCAGGGCAGACGCCGCTTCCTTCCGGCCGCTCTGCTCGTCACCAGTAGGGCGGCCGTAGCGGTCGGTCGAGAAGAACAGCGGCTTGAATCGAGCCTCTTCCTTCTTGAAGAGGTCGGTCACGAGGTTGGCGACCTTGAACTTGTCGATGGGGTTGGTGCGGGCGAGACCTTTGCCTCCGAGCCCGAACGCCTTGCGGCACAGCTCGAAGCCGATGGAGTGCAGCGTGCGAACCTCGACGTGGGACGGGGCACGCTCGTTCATTTCGAGCTGGATGTCCTTCGAGAACGCGCAGAGTAGAATCTTCTGGCGGCGGTCGATGTACTTGATGGCCTCGATGATGGTGGTGGTCTTGCCGCTCCCGGCTCGGGCGATGACGACTATGTTGCCGGTTCCCTCTTCGATCTCGATGAAGATCGCATTCTGGTACTGGCTCCATCTCTTCTCGCCGCTCGGCTCTTGAACCTTCGGCGGCGCGGCCTCTTGCTGAAGCTCGGTCTCGCGTTCGGCCAGGTAGCTCGGTAGCTCGACGTCTCCGTTCTTGAGCTTGATCTTCGGCCACATGGTTCGAAGCTGCTCTTCGAGCTGGCTGCGAACCTCGTCCCAGTTGTAGTATCGCTGCTCGTAGGTACGGCCGGAGGAGGAAGCCTCGATGGACTTGACGACCACACGGCACAGCTCGGCGTTGTCATGTAGGCCAAGCTCCCTCAGAGCTTTGCCGACCTTCTGTTTGGTAAGCAGAGAAGGACCCTTCTCGCCGGGGACGGCAAGGCAATCCGCAATCTCGCTTGGCATCATCCAGTGAACCATCTCATGGCCCCTTTACAGGTTTGAATTTCACCCAGTCAGCGCACTCGCAATTCTGCGGGCCCCGCTGCCACTCATACGGCCGGTCGATGCGTTTGAACACGACCCCTTCGTACCCCTCATCAACAGCCCGCTCGAACGCCGTTGATTTCTCCCACCACGGAGCAACCCGTATTGCACCGGATCGCATGATGTACCGGCGCATGGCGTTGCGACGCTCGGCGAGGCCACCGGCGACGGTCGGGTAGTCGAACACCAGCATCTCAGCCAGCGGCTTCGGGTTGCACATCAACTCGCCATCGAAGATTGACCCTGGAGGAAGGTCCAGCTTCTCGAACTCATCAACAACAGGACCGAGCCAGTCGTGGGAGAAATGCCGTCCGTGGCGGGTCCACAGCTCGACACCCTGCTCGGTGAACACGGCGAGGCAACGCTTGCCGTTGGGCTTCGGCTCCGCTCGCCAGCGGCGGTCGTGAATCAAGTTGCGATGCAGGTCAGACCCAGGGACACCGCGCACAGGCTTCGGAGGGAAGTACATCAGTCCCAGTTCCAGTCCATCGCCTTCGCAACCTGACCACCGTTCTCGTAGGTCCTCTCGATGACACCTGCGAACTCGCTCGGCTTGCATCGAGTGCCGACGACGACATGCTCTCCGGTTGCGATAGGCTTCGAGCACGCCTTGGCCCACCCGCCGATGTCGCGAGCCAGTCTGATGTTCTCTTTAGAGAACGGGAACACGATGACCGGGAAGTATCGCTCGCCGAACAGGTCGTCGTGCGGCTTGTCGGTGAACCGCTCGATGGCCTCCTCTGCGTTCGCGTAGAAGCCGGCCTCGAACTGGAAGCGGTAGTCGTCAGCGTGCATCTCAGAGTACCACTCCTCGGGAGCAACGAAGTCCCAGCAGGTGTTCTCCAGTTTGAAGTCCTTGAACGTGATGATGAGATCTGCTCGGTCAGGGTCACCACCGCCGCGCATTATACGGGCCATGAGGCCGCCGCCCCACATGGCCTGCACCATCTGCTTGCGCTCTTCGTCGAAGAACTCAGCGTAGGTCTTCGCCCGGTTGGTTGTGCTACGTCCGCCGTTCGCGTGCTCGATCAGCTCGACCTTTTTGATGCGGCGGCGCAGTCGATCCCCTTCCTTCTTCCCGTACTGGCGCGGGATCCAATCAAAGCACCCTGCGAACGGGGACTGCCACATGCCCTTCTTCATCACGCCAGAGATGGACACGAGGTCGCACTGCTGCCGCCCGTTTTGGATACGGCCGAGTTCGAGGGTTGCTAGTTTGCCGACGTAGTCATCGCCGTTGAAGTTCCGAATGTCGTCACGGGGTCCAAAGCCCATGGGGTTCCTCCATGCCTGAAAGAAACGCGGGGGCCGAAGCCCCCGCGCAGTAGCCAACCGCCAAAAGGGCTCTCAGCCCTTGGTTTTGACTTGGGGTGCGTACCAGACTTGATCGATGGCGAGGTCCAACTCCAAGTTGGTCGCATCGTCGAGCTTCGGGCGAAGCGCGGCCCGTTGCTCCATGAAGCCCTTGCGGGGCGACAGGTACTCGGTCACGTCCGCGACCTTGCAGAAGGCGTCGAACTTGTCGCCCAGCGCAGCCTTGAGCGCGTCGAGGTCCACGTTAGACTTGAGCTTGACGTTGACTCCCTTGCGGAAGAGCTGCTCGAACTGCTCATCGCCGACACGGTCCCGAAGCGGGGCCTCGAACTTCGTGTCGATCTGGCTGTACTTGTCTTGGAAGATGACGGACACGTCGGTCCCGTCTTCCGAGGTGACCAGGCAGTGATGGTGCGGAGAGCCGTCTTGGCACTCAGCATCGCGACGACGTTCGGAGACGACGCCGACCAGCTCTTTCTTGGCGACCTTCAACTCGGACGTGATGGCGTCCAGTTCGGTAGCCTTGGCGCGAATAGTCGCGGCCAACTTCTCCTGGCCTTCGATGCGAAGACGATCTTCCTCGGCCTTGGCCTTCTTCGAGGCGTTGGGCTTGGTGAGAACGAGAGGAGAGGGAGCAGCCTTCGGCTTCGCCTTCGCTTTGGGCTTCGCCTTCGACTTGCGAGTGCGGGTCTTCTTGGCAGTGGTCTTCTTGGCAGTTGCGGCCATTTGTTTCCTCCAGGGTTAGTGTTGCCTTCCGTCTATGACGGTAGCACAGACTTGTCTAATCTGACAAGCCCCTAATTGGAGGTTCTTGCGTCCGCGTATTTCGCCTCGAATCGCCGGAATCCTACCAGTTCTAGGCCAACTTCGTTGGCGTAGTTCTGGAGCATGGCTGGGTTCCAGCACCCGCCTTCGATCCTCCATCGCCGCGTGTCGATCATTCGGCGGCCGAAGTGGCCTCGGCGGTTCTTGTTCTTCGTCTCGATCTCCCCGACGTTGAGTACCCAAACGAGCTGGTTGCCGGAGCGGGAGATGAAGAGCAGAACTTCGTTCGCCTTGAGCGGGTTCTTCTTGAGGCGCTTGGCCTTCGCGTAGGCGTCGTAGTTGGTCAGCTCGTTCTTGCGGAAGTCGGTGTCGAACTGGACACCCTTCAAGCGTACCCGTTGCATGACTACACCCCCGCGACGTCGAGCAGCATCTCGTGCTGCTGAGTGAACACGACGTGGCCGTCGTCCTTGATGCCGAGAGCTTGTATCCCTTCGCGCCGCATTTGGGAGAACACGCCTTGGAGAGAAGACCGAAGCTCTGGACTTCCGCCGTTGCTCTGGCGGACCAAAGTCTCCGGCGTGACATTCACGAGCGCTTTCGAAGTGCGCTTGCGTGAACCGCGGTTCGCTCCGCTCATGCCCAACTCTTCTCGCAAGTCGGCGAGAACATCGGGGCCGATACCGGAGCCGAACCGCTTGAGAACTACTGCGTTGATGTCAGCGTTCGACTTGCCTCGCTGAAGCATCTGCCTAGCGAGGTCTCGTTTGCGGGATGCAATTTCAGAACGGGATAGTTTTGCCATGTCAATAATCCTTCTAGGGGGTTAACGAAGGCGACATGGCTACCAGACAGGCACTTTCTTGTCCAGTAGACTAGCACGGCCCCAGGAGAGGGCCGTGCCACATTTAGGATGCTCGCTTGGCCACAGGCTTCGGCTTTTTTGCTTCTCTGCTCCACGCCGAGGCCGTGATGAGGCGTCCCAGCTTCTTGCTGGTTGTCTCGATCTTGGACGCGGTATCCAGGCTCGGCCTCTTACGGCCGTGGATGATGTGGTTCAGGTGGGCAGCGTCAAGCTCTGCTTCCTCTGCGAAGTCCTTCTGTTCCATCTTCTTCTTCTTGAGCAACGCCTGTAGTTGGGCGCAGCCTTCAGAGTAGAAAGCAGGCATGGAATACTCCTTTCGCATGTCTCATAGCCAAGTCTACTCGCCACTTGTCTGATCCGTCAAGTGAGCGGTCTTCAGGTGGGTATCTAACCTACTTGTTGAGGCTCGCGCCCGATTGCATGATCATCTGATTCACCTCCCCCGACCCGGGCCGAATTGGCGCGTCAGCATTTTCTGATCCCAGGTGGCGAGGTTGTTCCAGAGTACGTCCATCTGATCGAGCGTCCTCTCTTCCAGCTCTTTGTCCACCGGCTTGTCCGCTCGCAAGCGTCTCAGGTCGAATACCATGCGACGGTAGCGCTCCAGGTCGGGCGACACCTGCTTCTTGGGTGCTTTGCGCTTCGCCACGTTTCTCCTCCTTCCTCTCCCAGAACGGTGGCGCGGTGAATGGATCATCCTTCGGCACCGACTCGTCCATGAGAGGCATCGGCTTTTTCTTTACCGGAGCAAGGTCCTCCTTCTTCGCTTGCGCGTTTGCGAGCGCGTTCTTCAGACGAGAGATCTCCATCTCTGCATCTTGCAATCGCGACTCGGGGACCATCTTCGGTGAGCCAACTGGCGCACCTTTCGACGGATCGACGATACGATTCTCGACGGCCCACCTGGTGAGGCGACCGATCCATTGTTTGGTAGGTAGGTCACGCTGCTCGCAGAACTCCTTCGCGAGCTGGTGAACATCGTCGTCAACATGAAAGACCTTGCTCATGGGTGCTCCTTTACAGCTTCGCGTGCGGCTTGCGCTTGTCACATTCAGGGCAGTAGCGCGACGGTAGATGCCCACGGTGGCCCCAGGTGGAGAGGGGTATCTGCGTGTCCCAGCCAAGAAAGGTGACGCCGCACAAAGCCCTCAAGCGTCCTCCGCTGAACTTGGGATCTCCTTCGTCTTCGTGAAGGTGATAGAAGTAGGTCGAGGTGTTGGTTTCAGCGAGCCGTAGCATCAGGATACAGGACGGCCGCCTTCGAGCCGATGCTTCAGCCGAGCCACGGCAGCGGTAAGCACAGGATCCTTCGAGACGAGCGCACTCTCGTAGTCCACCCATTGGCAGTAGGCTTCCTCTTCGTGCTTCGTACCGTCACCAGGGCCGCGGCCGATGTCTCGCTCGTTGCCGATGTCCACGGCAAACATCGTGATCAGATAGTCGGTAGCCTTCGACGGACGCACTGCGCCTAGCTTGACCATCTCATCGTAGCCAGCCTGGATGCCTGCTTCCTCGAACAGCTCGCGCACGGCAGCGTTGAGAGGCTTCTCGCCTTTGTCCACGGTGCCTGTGAGGGAACAAAGCGCTTCGCCATCGCCGTGCGGAGGGCAGACCTCGAAGCGACCGACGACGCGGAACGGGTTGGAGCGGTACGCAACGACGGCAACGCCTTGGCCGTCGCCCTTCACCTCACTCGCGTACTCGTATCCATCAGCGGTCTTCTTTACGGCCAGCCACTCTGATTCAAACAGAGTCTCATGGTTGTCATTCACGGTGGGCCTCCTTGGTGTCGATGACAGCTCCTCGCCGGTATTCGACCAGGCGCGTTTTGGTCTTCAGCATGTAAACGCGCTCTCGATAATCTTCGATGGCGTCGCGCTCACTTCCACTCTCGATGTTGATGAAATCGAAAATCTCCCAGCTCGTACCACGCTGCTTCTCGATGATGAAGCTCAACATTCGACGCCGTACTGGTCGATCATAAACTGACGTATCATCGAGGACGCGGCGGGGATCTCCGGCCGTCCCTCATCAACCCACAGCTCGGCCTTGTTCGGAAGTCCGAGAGCCAGCTCGGCGCTTCGGTAGAGGTACGGTTCCCAGTCATCACCGTCGTTGACGATTTGTCCGTCCCATTTGTACGACTGCATGGAGGTCTCAGAAGCGTGCGCGTCGATACCGCCTTCGATAGGAGGTAGGTCCGGCCGTTGGATCTCGAAGACCTTTCCGCCCCACTCGCGAATGGGGCTCGCTTCGTTGGGGAAGCGAACGTCGGCGAAGACGACCGGAGTCTCGCATTGTCTGACGAAGTTCTCGTTCGCCCAGACCCAGATCTTCTGCTGCCACGCTCGCATGACCTCCGTGCCGTAGTATTGGAACAACCACCGCGGCGTGACCTCATGGCCGAACTTCTCGGACCAGAACGGGAGCGGCTCTTCCTTGAGCTTGCCGTAGCAGTGCTCGTCGGTCAGGCCGAAGACTGGCTTGAGGGATTCCTTGAGCGGGTCCGCGAACGCGAACCGGGTGAAGCCGTGGTAGTGGCAGAGGTAGTTGGCGATGGTGTCTTTGCCGCTCTTGGCGCGGTAGCCGAGTCCTACGATCATGGTCGTCCCTCAAAAAATGAAAGCCAAGAAGATGACTCCCAGGATGAGAAGGACGAACGACAAGAGGAGAACCTCCTCTCCGATCAGTTCCGTCGCTCGCGTCCACGCTGTTGAGAGCCACTTTCGCATGTGGCCTATTTACAGGAGTCACTTCTTCGGCGGCGGAAATAGAGGCTGCATCTGGGGCTTGGGTTGCGCGAGAAGATCTTTCAGGCCACGCCCGAGGCGGCTCTTGGTCTTCTTCGGCTTTGAGGGTTTGCTCGGTCGAGCCGGTACATGTTCGTAGGTGAATTTCACTTGAGCTGCCTCCAGTCGTTCACGGGACCATTCGGGTACGAGTACGGCGTAGGTCTTCCCGTCGAGCTGGCGGAACAGCATACCGCAGATCGGGCAGTAGCGAACTGAGAATCCAAAGTCGCCTTCTTCAACTAGAGCCAGCCGATGCTCATGCAGCTCAGGACAAGGCAAACCATAGATAGGATCCTGTTCCGAGGATGATGAGGACGGAGAGCCAGAAGGCTCGGCGGTTGACTCGTCGATCGGTTGAGAGCTGGAGCTGTGTGCCATGTTCTGCTTGCCACTCCCGCCATCGGACATTGTCGTTGGTAGAGTCTGGCCTGTAGTCGTACCGCCAGTCCATTACAACCTGCCTGTCCATAGGTCAACCAAAGAGCTTGTGGCTTCGAGGGTTGATGACTGTCTTTCGAGGCTTCTCTTCCTCTTCGACGGTCTCTTCAACCTCGGGCTCTTGTTGATGTTCTCGCTCAAATTCGCGTTCGATACGTTTCAACTCCAAATAATGGTCGTCCAAAATGTCCCAGTGGGGGGTGCAGAGGGGGACATCGACGTCAGCGAATCTTCGCGTTCCGTCGATCAGCTCGGACTTCGCATCACAGCACGCGCATAGACCGGGCGCGTACTGCCCGTCCTCTTCCGGGGGCAGAAGTTTAGGGAGCTTGAAGTTGCCGCCATGACATTTACACAACGGCCGTTTGTCATCCGGCCTCGGCTTGCGCCTCACGATGCTTTTCTCCGCAGGTACGCCTGTGCGAGCTTCTTTACATGGTCCGGGTCAACGGTGTTCTTGATGACGGCCGTGCCCTTCGGATCGCGAACACCGTCGAGCTGCTGTCGCTTCACGCCGAGAACGTCGATCATGATCGGGTCGCAGCCTTCGTTCGAGATCGGGTAGTAGGCAAAGACTGGATTCTCCTGGCCATCGCGATGTACGCGGCCGATGCACTGCTCGACTGCTCCCCAGCTCCAGTCCAGCTCGCCAATGACGCAGCGACTGGCGACGTGCTGTAGTCCGTCCACACCGGCACCCGAGCGGAGCGACATCATCAGCACTTTGCACGCAGGGTCATTGATGAACCTCTCGATCTCCTTGGTCTTCTTCGAGACGGATTCCGTTCCCGTGTACCATGCCGGTTGCCACTTCTTCAGACGGCCGGCCCAGAGGTTGTAGACCTCACGGTGCCAGCCGAACATGACAATCTTCTCCTCCGTGCTCTCGATGAGCATGTTGACGAACTCGGCAACGAACGGGGCCTTTGCAATGCCGGTCGCCTGGCGCAGCTTGTTGCTGAACTCCTGCGACGCCTGCATCATGTCGAAGCCTTTGGCTCCCTCGCTGTTGACAATGAAGTTCGCCAGCTCGGAAGCGGCACTCTCGATCTTCTTCAAGTGGTTGAGGTCCGCTTCGACCTCCTGCACGACCTTGCTGAGAGACGGCAGCTCACGGCCGACGTCCTTCTTGGTACGCAGGAGCATCCTGCCCGACTCTCTGAGCCAGGTGCCGAACGCCTTGGGGTCTTTGATGCGAGCCTTCTTCTCGTCGTAGTAGCCGCTGCACCATTCACGTAGGAACTCCTCGCGCTCTCCAAGCACGCCGGGAGCGAGACACTGGATGACGTTGTAGAACTCGCCACCGTAGTTGTAGATGGGCGTCGCGCTCAATCCCATGCGGTACTCGGTCATCTCGCTGATGTGCGAAGCCGCCGCGTACTTGTTCGTGAGTCCGTAGTTCGTCCGGTCGCGGCGAAGCTCCTGCACCTCGTCGTAGACGACCGTGGTGGCGTAGTTGGCCAGGTGCTCGGCCCAGTGCGAGAGCTTGTGATAGTTGATGATGAAGACATCGGGCGTGCCGGTGTCGTAGATCTTCGTCTTCTTGATGACGTGCGTCTTCAGGTCCGGGAGAAAGCGTTTGATTTCCTTCTCCCATTGGATAGGCAGGTGCGTCGGGCAGACGACGACGGCAGGCAGCGTCCCCTTCATCGAGAGGAGCGTGAGCGCGGAGATGGTCTTACCGAGCCCAAGCTCGTCGGCCAGTAGCATCCCTTTGACGTTGTGGGCGAGCGTGGCGGCCTGGAGCTGGTACTCCCGTGGCGGGAGGGCCATCTCGGTATCCGGCGTCTCGTAGTCGCCGCTGAGGATAGCGTGCGTGCGTGCTGCTTCCGCGTCGAAGCTACGAGCCCGCTCGGTAAGAATCTTCGGGTGCTCCACCTGCATTGGGAAGCGCTGAAGGAACCACTCCAGGTCGCGAGAGTTCTCGTCTGTCGCCGATATAGCGATATGACCGAACTGGTTCTTGTTGGCCTTCGAGAAGACCTGCTTGATCTTCAACGCAACGTGAGGCTCGCAGGTGATAATCCACGCGCCCTTCGCCCACGCTTCATTCTCGATGTACTGGACGGACCCGAAGCTCTTTACAGGGGGTTCAGGTAGACGACTGACACTGGCTTGCCGTTCATCTCTCTCGGCACGCTTCGATGCTTTGACCTGCTTGTCACCAGTACCACTTCGTCTACTTCGTCGAGCTGGGCGTACCGATGTAGCTGCCGTGTCACGGCCGTTACGCTTCCTTCGATCTTCACCTCTACTGCTATCTTCTCCACTGTGAAGTCCGGCCGGTCCTTCGCGTTCATCCGGTGCTCCCGGACGAACGGGATCGAACAGTCGGAAAGAACTGAGGCGATTGCTTGTTGTAGATCGTCCTCGCACTGGTACTCGAATCTCCGCGACATCAGCTCCTTGATGATCCGCTCTCGCATCTCTTTTACACGAAGTCGCGGTGCGACTTGCTCGCCTCCACGCCGTGGGACTCGGCGTATTTTGATCCCTTGCGTCGGTCGTAGCGCATCTCCTCGCCTTTCATCTCGTGGAAGTAGACCTGGCAGACGCGCATTCCAGCGTACACGCGAACGGGGTGGGCAACGGTGATCTCCAGCGTCCACTTCCCTTTGAAGCCGTGGTCTCCGAAACCTGCGGAGACGTGCGGCGAGATGCCGAGCCTCGCCATCGAGCTGCGCCCCTCGATGCAGGGGACGTAGATGTCGGAGCCGGCGTACTCCATCGTCGTCCCGAGGTAGAGAATGCCAGGCTTCAGCACGTAGCCATCGTCGGGGATATGGACAGACGTTGTCGGGTTCTCTTTGCGAACGTCGAGAGGTTGGTTCCGGCTCACCCACTCCAGCTCGTTGCCTTCAGGCCCACCGGTGATCTGAAGCATTTCCTGCTGTACGGAGTAGACCAGCAGCTCTGGCGCAAGGCGAAGGTCGTAGGAGTTCGGGCCGACGTGATCTTCGATGAAGGGCTCGATGTGGATGTGCCCCGACTTCACCGAGTCGGAGATCGCGGGTCCTGTGAGAATCGCCATGGATAATAAACCTTCTGGGTCATGCAACGCCCTCGTCGTCGGTGTAGCCCAACGTGAGCAGCGTCTTGTCTTTGTCGGAGAGGATGAAGGCGTCGGCCGTGGCCTTCGGGTGCATCACGCTCTCCGGCATGTTGTAGTCGTGGTCGAGCCCGAGGACATGCCCCAGCTCGTGAGCGAAGGCGCGGATAAGCTCGGCCTTCGTTTCGTCGGAAGCGGTCGGCATCCATTGCACAGTGGCCGATTCAATCGCTCCGTCTTTGTCGAACGTGAGCCTGGTAAATGCGACAGCGTGTTCATGGTCTTCTTCAGCGGTGCTGTCCGCAACACCGATACCACACACACTGCCTTCGGCGGTGATGTCACCGATCTCGTTGAACACCCTGAACCCGAGGCGGGTGTTCCACCAAGTCACGGCCTTCTTCATCGCGACGGTCGCATTGCGGCCGATGAAGGCTTCGACCTCTTCGGTCGGAAGTAGTGTCACCGGTATCCGGTCACGGCTCCAAACCTTGACCTGTGGTATCGCGCCGCGGTCATCGGGAGCGTTGCGCTTGTTGTGCGTGACGATCCCGTAGATGAGAGTTGAGAGACAGCCGAGACCAAACACCGCCCCGGCGACGGATAGTATGATCTCGGCTGTCGTCATCACTCGCCCTCTGGTGTCGGCGCGGGTGCGGCGGCCGGATCAGAGGCGGGCTGCTCTTCGGCAGAGCAGGGATTCTCGGCAGCCTCGTCCGCGGGGGTGCAGGGGTTGGCTTCCGGGTTGTCGGCGTGCGCTTCGGTCACCTCGGCTTCCTTCTTCTGGGCATTGGATCCCGCACACGCGGTCATGGTCATGGTCAATGCGAATGCAATCGCAGCTACGAACTTCATGGTTGGCCTTTCTTGCTCTTCACCGAAGACCGCAGAGTGTCGAATACCGGCATCTGCGTTGCCTTCTTGGTTTGTTGAATATGCTGGTACAGCTCCTCCGGCTCACTCGGCTCGTCCGCCACCTCGTCGAGGGGGTGTGGTTCTTCGGAGCTTTCACCAGCAATGGACGCAGGGCGGCGGGCTGCTGATTTGACGACCGCCGCATCGCTTCCCCCTTCCGAGAAGTCGATACTGGTAGGAGCGTCGCGCTTCAGCTTCCGCCACTGCGAGGGGTGCCGCCTGCCGAACTCCATCAACACGCCAACCATCCACTCGTTCTGTGCGTACAGCGTGTCGATTTCTTCGTCACGCCGCTGAAGAAGGATGACCATGTCTGACAGGTGCTCGGCAACTGCGGAATGATTGTCGGCCATGGTCACGGTAGCTTCCGCTGCTGTATCCACGTCAGTCTGCGACGCAGACGTAGCCGAAGTGTAACTGCCGAAACCGAGCGCCGAGATCAGAGCGATCAGAGAAGTGATGAAGGCACCATCAATTTTGAAGCTGATGCGTGCTTTCCCTTCGTCGTTGTCTTCTCCAGGCATCGCTTACCTCGCATTGCTGCGGGGAGCATGTACCAGCGCGGCTGCTCACGCTCCCTTTGTTTACCATCCCGCGTCGTCATAGCGACGCTACAACTAATCGCTACAGGCCGATGGCCTTCGCTTGGTCGAGGAGCTTCTCGGCCTTGGTGAGCTTGGACTCCAACGCCTTCAGTTCGGCAGCCTTCGTTTTGATCTCCCCGCGGATCTGCGCGACAGCAGCACCCAGGCTCCCTCCGTTGGAGCGAGCCGCCCGAGTGGCTTTCTTCTTGGTCTTGCGCGTCGCCTTCTTGGCCACACGCCTTACCTTCTTCGCCGTTTTGCGGGTTTTCTTCTTGGTAGCGGCGGCCTTCTTCGTCGCTTTCTTGGCTGTCTTCTTTTTGGTCACCTTCTTGCTGACCTTCTTCTTGGACTTCGCCTTGGCCTTCGCCTTGGCCTTCGCCTTGCCGGAGGTCTTCTTCTTTGAGGTCTTCTTCTTTGAGGTCTTCTTCTTTGAGGTCTTCTTCTTGGTTGCCACGGTTCCACCTTTCCCGGATCTACTGGCACGGATGTATTCGAGGTAGCAGACTTTGCATTTTGACCGGTACCGCCTGGTACCAGATCGGTTGTCTGTTTGAGAGCCGAACTCGGTGAGCGGTTTCACCTTTTCGCACGCACGACACTGCTTCTTGTCGTTTGGCACGTCCGCCTTCTTCTTGGGCTTGGCGGCTTTCTTGGCGACCTTCTTCTTGGTTGCCTTCGGTGCGGCTTTTGCCTTGGGCGCAGCTTTCTTGCCTGCGGCCTCTTGGACCTCGGCAGGCGTGGGGTCTTTGCTGCTTCCCGCCTCGTCGGGCTCGGGGACGAACTTTGGTGTCGGTGGTTTACCCGCGGGTGCGGTGGGGTTGAAAAGTGCTGGTGTTGGATCTGCTGCTGCCATAAGCCTGCTCCTTGGTTAAACCTGCTCGGTCTCGTCGTCTACCAGCCCAGCACGATGCACGTCCATCGCGTTGATGGCGATCGTCTGGGCCTGGGCCTTCTTACCCTTGCCCGTGATCCTGGTGAAGATGAGAAACGTCGCTGTACCGATGTACTGGTACCCGGTGTAGAACATGTCACCGGCCGCGCCGTAAAGAACTGTCCGTGGAGGTGGCTCGGCCTTTGTCCGACCTTTGGGCTTCGCTGGCGGGTCCAGGTTCTCTACCTGGATCCAGACCTTCTTCCCTGGCTGCAAATACTCGCGCCACTCTCCATTGCTGCTTGCTGTTGATGACCCCATTGGTCGATAACCCTTCTAAGCCTTCTGTTTACACCACTACGCCGATTTCGCCTCCTGCGATCCCCTTCCCCGGAACGACGCATCCTCGTGGATGATTTTGTAGTCCTGGTTCTCGGTTCGTCCGCGGACCCACTCGTTGATGTAGCGGTCCGCGACCTTCGCCGATGGAAAGTCGTCGCTCTTACGGAAAGCGGTCACGGTAGCAGCGCGGTTGCGCCCTTTGGTCGTGACCTTTTCCACGAAGCGTGTTCGTGATCCGTATTCGAGACGGGTCACATCCACAGTGTGGTCCCGTTTGGCGAGCCGTAGGCTTCCAACGACTTCACCTCTCGGGAACTGTGTGATCGGTTCGTGCATGATAATCCTCCTGGGCTGTTGATGATGTGCTTAGACAGCACCCACTTCCGTCACGACGGTAGGCAGGCTTGTGATGGTTTTCGAGCTGCGGAGATGCCCGAGCTTGCGCCATACGACAGCGGCGGCGTCCTTGGCCTCGGCCTGGGACGGGGCAGTCACCTTGATGAGGCCCGCTTCGATTTCGCACTTGGCGTTCTGTACGCCTGCCATCGCAGCGCTGATGTCCGCCTCGGCTTTCGCCCAGTCACCGCTGACCTTGGCAGCCTTGGGTGCTGCTGCTTTGGAAGGAGGAGGGTTGGCCTCGCCCTTCTTCTCGGCTTCGAACTGGTCCATCGCCGCCATATTCGCCGCAGCGTCCTGGTCGGGACGGGTCGCGTCTTCGTTCTTCTTCTCTTCTTTGGGAGTGCGCTTTGCCATCATTCACCTCTCAGTGCTTCCTCGATGCTATCGAGGCGTTGTTCAATCGAAGCCATTTTGCGCTCCATGAAGACACGAAGCTCGCCGATGGCCTTGCAGGTTTCCAGCAGGATTTCCGACTCTGACATGGGCTTTGATTGAGTGCCGTTGCGACGATTCTCTCGGCAGGTAGGGCAACGCTTCGGCTTGTTGGAATAACCTCGCCGGGCGTGGACCTTCTTCTCCTGCACAGAGAACGTGAACGAGCGCTCGCACTGACAGCAAACGAGTGTTTCGTCGGCAGTCGTATCCAGAGCTGTCAGAGCCATACATCCTCCTCGCGTCCTTCAAATAACCAGGCGAGCGGCTACGCGGAGGCCCCGGAGGCGGCGTCAAACGACCCTGTACCTAGGAGAGCGGATTGCACGGTCTTGATCGGAATCGAAGAGAACTCGCAAGCGTACCGGGCGAGCTGGCGTTCTGTCAGCGAATCGGGCGTCTTCTCAGTACGACCCCACAACCATCGATCGAACTCGTCATCAACATGACCGAGCACAATCTTGATGACCCTCTGCATGTTCACCGGTACACGGGACAGCAGGTCTTGGGTCCACTCGTCGTTGACGGTCTCATCTTCGTGGTTGGGCGAGTCATCAACTTGGTTGTCGAGTAGCGTCATTGACGTACCGTTGTCACGGTCGTAGATGGGTTGATCGAGCGAGGCTGTGGTGGAAGCGTACTCCTGCTCTGGCACCCGCGGCTCGAACAGCCGGCACGCCTCTTCTTTGGGGCCGATGTTGATGCTCAAGCAGGTGCGGTACGCGCCTTCCATCTTCTGGTCGTAGTGCTTGCAGTTCCCGCAGACCTCTTCGGTGGTGATGACCCGAGGATGGAACACGCGGCCTTCTTGGGAACAGGGTTTGTCGGCCGGCATCACACCCTGAGTAGAGCAGCTCGCCTGGCTGTTGACCTTTGCGTTGAAGAAGGCGCAGTTGCCACAAGCCGTCACCCGCGGCCTGGGAGAGCGTTCGCCGATCTTCACGATGCGGTTGCGCTTCTGCGTGGTGTAGAAGTCGATGAGGCGAAGGCAGTGGTTCTTCGCTCCAACCTTCGCGGTGTTGAGTAGCTTCAACTCCTGATCGAACTCGAAGTCGAACTCGCGAAGGGTACGAAGGCCCGCCTCGAACAGCTCGGCAGATAGGTCATCGAGCGACACACCGCAATCATTCTGCGCAATGAAGCGCATCTTCCGGTACGCGAGACTCCCGCAGTAGCGTTGGAGCTTCTTGATGATGGGAAGCAGGTCGGTGTCGGAGGGGGATTCGAAGTCGAGATGGCGTGCGGTGATGAAGAGCTTCTCGTGGTCGCCAATGGTGAGGAAATCCTCCATGAGCCGAAGGTCCTCGGTCGCGTCTTTTTTGTCCGAGCGCGGTATCGCTGCTACGGACTCGACGGCCCTCTTCAGTGAGGGTTCGTGCATCTCCGTTGTCGCCGGGCCGAAGCGGCCTTCGGGGACCGGGAGATGTTTGAAGTAGGAGAAGGAAGCTCGCCAGTAGTGGGAAATGGTGTACTGGCTGCGGTCGAGGTAGCTGGCCTTGAAGTTGTAGAGCTGGTCAGAAATGCCCAACTCTCGCGTGGCCTGCCTCAAGTGCGTGCTGTTCGCTCTTGAGTTGAGGTAGAGCAGAACCGCTCTTGTTATTCGCGCTTCACCTGCGGTTGAAAGCGACAAAGGATATAGAAAGTCTCGCAGATGCCCGCGCAATAGCATCAGCCCACCCGTATCTACGCCCCGGCAATCAATGCAGGGCGTCCGTGGGGGCGTCTAACGAACGAACCTGCGTACTGCTAACTCAACTTCTCGCCGGGCAACCTCTCTCCGGCGAAGGACCGCGCTTATACGGCGCACCTGGCTGTCGGTCAAGTTGAATCAGAAGGGGACGTTCGATTCCACAGGAAATCGCGATCGTCTGCTCAGACAAGTCAGATAGCGCGCAGCTTGGATTTCGCCCTCTTGTTGCGTCGAGCGCAAGTGTCGTTTGCAACGCGCAAAAGATCGTGAGCGATCTTCTTGTTCGCGCAATGACGCTCGATGTCATTGGCGTCGCCTATGGCAGCGACCTCGAAGCGCGTGCTCTTCTTGCCGCGGCCGTGGCGCGTCACGCGCACCCAAGTACGTCGAGGGTCGCAGGTGAGCGACCGGTACACGAAGTCGCTCATGTCCCAGACGTGGCAAATACGCTCGCTGTTGTTGTCGAGCGTGTTGCGCTTGACGACGTTCGCGAGGTGACGAACTGCCGGGTAGGTTTCATTGTCACGCGGGGGTAGTTCGTACTGCACCGGTTCGCCTACGACCAGTAGCTCCTCCGTCTGACCAGCTACGAAACGCAGCATCGGCGCTCGTAGGTTCTGTTTCAAGGAAGTCATATCTTCCTCCGTAATCCTTCTAGGTACCGTTATCGACACTCCCCCCACAGAGTCATCAACAGGTTTTCCACAGCCTTATGTCATAAGGCACAGAAAGGCAACCCTCCATCCCGGCAGAGCCTATTGCCACAAGGATTTCCCGGCCTTTGCTTCAGGAAACCGTTGAGAGAGTAGAGCTAGAGCGATGAGGCTGTCGGATCCTCATCTAGCTCAACGTCTGCGGGTTTCAGCCGGACCTCGTGGGTTCCGTCGTCAGGCTCGATGATGACCTGACGCTTGGTCAGCCGGACGATTTCGCCCTTCATCTCCTCGCTGTTGATCACGAACTTCACACGGTCGCCGATGGAGAAGCGGCGGATGATCTGTCGGAGCTTCTCGACGATGGCCTTGCGGCACCGCCAGGCGAGAATCATCAGCTCCCCCGAGTCGAGGTCTTTGATCTTCACGTCCTTGGCTTTGCCTTGGCGCTTGGGCTCGAAGTACCCATGGTGCTTCACGTTGAGGGCACACGGCATCGCGAACTTGGTGACGCCGTCGTCCTGGCAGGACTTCTCGCGTGAATGAAACGGCTCTTTGAACCAGCGGCAGTTGCCGCAGACGTAGAGACCAAAGCCTTCGGTGCGCTCCGTCTTCGTCATCGAGAAGTGGGACTTCTTGTCCGGCTTCGGCCGTGTGCGTCGCTTCACCTCATGCGTGCGTATGACCTTCTTTTTGGTCTTCTTCTTTGCAGGCGGCAGCTCGTCGTCGATGTCCTCGGGAGGAGGCGGTCGCTTCTCTGCTGGCGCAGGGGCGTCGGTCTTCGCCGCCGGCTGCGTGAAGGTCTGCTTCGGCCGAGCGTTTCGGACTATCTTGGTTCCCATGCCCGGTACTTTACAGGACAGCTATCAAGGAGTCTTCGGTTTCAGGTGAGGAAACTTCTCGTACACCTCGGCCTTCACCAACGCAGAGATCCATCGAGCAAGCCCGAGCTTACGGCCGGTAGGGCCGCGGTGCTCGTTGGCGATCATCTGGGCCGCGAGCTTCACTTGAGGAGGAAGCTCGATCATCACGCGCATCGGCTGGTTGAGATCGATCTTCCCGTCTGCCTTCATCGTCATGTACTCGACGACCGCGTTGGCAAGCTGCATCAACCGCTCGCGGGCCCCGAGGTCGGGGTACATGATTTTGATGGAGTCCTCGACGAGTCCAGACCGCTTCGGCGACTGGATCATGTCAGCGACGCGGTGAAGGTTCTCGTGGCACCCGGCACAGAGCGCGGCTACCGGTCCGCCGACGCCGCCGGCAGCCTGGGGGATCTCATGGTGGTCGTGTTTGAAAGGCTCCGGGATGTTCTGCAAGCAGACCTTGCAGGTCTCGACATGGAGACCACGGGACCGCTCGACCTCCTGTCGGCGGCGCATCCGCTGGCGCTCGGCCGCTGTCGCCGGGCCTCCTGCCACGTTACACGTCGAGGAGTTTGACGGCGCGACGACGAACCAGGTTGTCCAGGTTCGAGTTCTTCAGGTTGGCCATCGTCACATCAGACCGATTCAGTGGCTCCATCGGGGTGAACCCAATGCTGATCGATTTCGGTTGCTCGGTCTTGCCGGTCGTTGTGTTCAACAGCGGCTGGAAGTGAAGCAACACCTCACCGCCGATGCTGGGCGCTTTCTGGAGCTTGACCTTGCCGGTGGCGAGGGCCTTGACGAGTTTCGAGCTTGCCATGATGAATCTCCTTCTTACTCAGTATAAGCCTTGGTCATTCGCTTGCTTGCGTCCAGTGCAGAGCGGGGGACCATGAACTTGATGAGCAGTGAACCGTCTGGTCCGATGCTCGCCCCGCCGAGACCACCTGCACCCCCCTCGGCTCCCTCCTCGCCTGCTACCAGAGGAACGAGGCCGGCGGTAGGGGAAGTGATGTCCGTCATCTTCGCCCGGAAGTCCTCGGCCATCATCGCGAATGACTCGGAGGCGAGCGTCGGCAGGTTGTCCTGCCAGAAGAAGTTGCTCGTGCTGGTCATGCCCTCGAAGAACTCGGTGCTCTGGGTCGCCATCTTCTCGAACATGGAGACCGACATCTCTTTGACCTCGGGTCCGAGCTGAGTCGCTACCTGCTGGGAAACTGCCTTCTTCTGCGCGGCCGAGAGCTTGTTGACGGCGACAACCGGCGGTTCTTTCTTCCTAGCACCGGCCTTCTTCGCGGCGGCAGCCGCAGGCGAGTCTTCTGATGTGACCGGAGATTTCCCTTCGCGCTTTGCCAACTCGGCCATGAACTCAGCTTGGCTTTTCGGCGCTTGCTCCTGTAGCTTCTTCAGCTCCTTGGTAGTGACGCCTATGACCTCAGCCATACCTTCGAGGTCACCTTCGGTGAGGTTCTTGAGGTAGTTCGATGCCTTCAGGTACTCGGCCGAGTTTTTGTCGAGTTCACCAGAGGCTGCTTCGGCAGACATCTTCAGCATCCGAGCAGAAGCACCCCCTTCCTCCATAGCCTTGGAGTATCGCTTCTGGGCTTGCTCTGATTCACTCAACTCGGCGCGGAAGTCCAAGAGACCGAATGACACTGTGTTGACCACGTCGGCGTTGAAGTCGTACAAGCCTTGTGTCATGTCGTCGATGGACGGTATGAATCCGTCCGTCGCTTCTTTGATCTCGTCGGAGAGATAGCGAAGCCCGGTGCCGACAGCCGCACCTACCGCACCTGCCGCTAAAGCTGCACCGCCTGTGGCTAAGGCACCAGCGCCTCCGGCCGCAGCGGCTCCNNTGCCGCCGCAGCACCACCGCTACTGGCAGCACCAGCACCACCTAGACCGACCAAACCGCCGGCTTTAGTTAGCAAGCTGCCAATCCCGGTTTTTGCTTTGCCGAGCCCGCCTTTCAATTTTCCGAGTATCCCGCCCCCAGCAGCGCCGCCGCCTATCAGACCCCTGGCACCGCCCATGACGCTGCGCATCTGCATGAGCTGGAGAAGAACACCGCTCACACCTGATATGGCACCGACGATGGTATTGACCCATGGACGGTCATTGATCGCACCGAGGATTGCTTTGAGAGTACCGCCGATACCGGATTTAGTCATACCGTAGGCATTGACCATCTTCTCGGTTTGTTCTCGAACATCCTTCATCGTTGGAGGCTTTTTGTCGGCGGCTTCTTGCTTGCCTTTTTCCGCAAGCTCGGCGAACTCTTTGTACGTCGCTCCAGTTTCGAGAGCGAGCGTTGCCGCGGTGGCAGCAGCGTCGTCGAGACCCCAGACTCGTTTGAGTAGTTCGCGACCTTCGTTACCAGTGCCGTGCTTCTTGAGCAGGTTGAACATCGCCTGGTTGCCGGCCTCAGTGCCACGCAGAAGCTCTTCCGTCATGTTGGCCGACGAGAGTGCTCCGTACTTCTTGTAGTTCTGCGCGATGTTTTTGAGACCCTTCTTCTGCTGCTCCGACATCTTCGCGACGACGTCAGCACCGAACTGCTCTTCGAGAGAACCGCTGAAGTCTGCCATCGTTCCTTTGGCGTCCTTCGTCGTCTTCTTGAGCTGCCCGAGCAGCTTGTTGCCAGCGATGTACTTTGCCCAGTCGGGTGCGCCGCCTTGGAGGATGTCGGTGAGGCCGGCCGCTGCCTTCATCGAGGCTTCGTAACTCGCGCCTTGCTCTTGGGCCTTCGTCGCGATGTTTCCCATCAACGTCGCTTGCTGGCGAAGGTTGAAGTTGTAGCCCTGAAAGGATGCCTGCGATTCGAGGGTGGCCTGCGTCAGGTCACCAATATGGACGACGGTATCCTTCGAACCTTGCTGCACCTGCTTGAGCGCGTCCCACATGCCGGCCATGTCGTCGGCCATCTGCTTGGTGCCCTTGCCGAACTTCTTGCTTGCCGCTGTCGTCGCGCTGGCGAGGTCTTCAGTGCTCGTCTGGAGCAAGGCGCTCATGTGGGCGATGTCTTGCGTCATCTGGCCGACGTTCTCGCGCAGATCACCTGCGTTGTTGGTCGTCAGCCTCATGCCATCGGCGAGGTTGTTCATTATGCTGGCGGCTTCTTCAGGAGCGACACCCATCTTCGCCAACTGCATGTTGGTCTCGTTGATGGTCTCGTTCCATTTGTTGCCTTCTTCCCAGGCATACTTGACGGCATCGCCGTAGTCGCCGGTGAAGTCGCCGGTGAGCTGCATCTGCTTGGCAGTGAACCCGAGACGTTTGTCCACAGACTCCAACGCTGAACGGAACGAGAAGAACGAACTGGTGAGCGCACCAACCTTCGCCGCGAGCGCAACGAACCCGTTGGACATCAACCCACTCGACGAAGTCACGTCCTCCATGACCTCGCGGCTAGTGTTCATCTCCTCGGCAGCTTCGTTGTGCTGTTCGGTCAGCTTCTCGACGCTGTCCGTCAAACGCTTGACGACGTCGTCGTAGGATTCGTTTGCGTAGGCTAAGGCGAAGGTTCCGTTCTTGAACTTCTCGTGAGCATCTGCCAGCTCATCTTCCGTAGCTCGAAGTTTGCTGAGTGCTTCATCAGCGGCGACGGACTTCTGAGCGAAATCCTCGACAGCTTCATTGGCTTTGGCGATCTCGCCGGTGATCCCTTCGAGGATGTTACCGACGACGCCCCCGCCCAGAGTCTTCTTGTTCGAGCTGGCCAACATGTTGGCCGCTATCGATCTGACTCCTGGTCCGCCTGCGTCTACCATCGTTTGCTACGCGCTATCTGGTCCTTGATCCGGTTGATCCGAGCGTCTTCTGCTGGCCCTTGCTTGATCCTAACCGTTTCTTGCTGCCGGGCGTTTTCCTCGGATGTTTTGCGGATTGTAGCAGTAGCTTGGGTGGCGAACTTCATAAACTCTTCGCGAGGCAGATCGCCCAGCTCGACAACCTCCTCGCCGGCAGCAGGATGGTACTCACCCCCACCGATGAACTCACCGGCCGCGGAGACCCGTAGCGTCTTCTTGAGCCAGTCTATGATCTCAGGATTGATGGCGGCGGCGAGTGGGATGAACAGCTCCTTGGGAGCTGCTGCCGATGCACCTTCCTCGGTCATGCGGGCGACCTGATCGCGAGTCCAGACCGTGCCGATCATCTTTGCGATGGAGTCGAGCAGATCCGTGTCACGCTTCTGGAGCCAATGCGCCGTGAACTCCAACAGCTCGCGGCTCTGCGACAGCTCGCGGAAGGATGGATCCGTGGGGAGAACCCCAGTCCTCGCTATGATGAACCCACGGAGGGCGAGGTCCGGGTCCTGCTCCGTGAGTTCTACGCCAAAGGGTTTTCGGACTCCTCGGCAGCGGTGATCTTCATCGGCGAAGCGTGCCACCGGCAGAAGGGAAGAATCACGTCACGGCTACCGGGCTTGTACCGCGGCGGGATGAACAGCTCGTGCCCGCATTGCTCCTCTTGGCAACGGAAGCGCATCCGAGGATTTTGGTCGAGCTGGCTGGCCACTCCACCTCTGCCATCGATCTCCTCGTTGTAGGCGTCCCAGAGCCGTTGGGGTAGTTGGGTCCGGGAGCCTTCGTGAATGAAACCGAAGAGCCTCGCCGCGGCGAGGTAGCGCATGTGCCCTGGCGGATTGAGCGGGTTGGTGATGTTGACGCCTGGAGGCGGGGTCACCCCAAACACCTGCCAGGTCGGGACCTGGTCGATGGCTACGACGGCGTAGGCGGCGACGGCCGACTGCATCGTCATCTGGAACTCGGTGGCCCCCTCGGAGAGGGTGTCCGCGAGCCGGGACGCCAAGGCCAGGGCCTTGGGTGCGAGCAGCGTCATCGTCCACTTGTGGCCCCCAATGTCGAAATCTCTGGTCTTGACGGTCTCCAGGCCCAGATCCTGCCGGAGCTTGGTCAGGATGGTGTGCTCGACCGGAGGGTTGGGGTCGGGCTCAATTATGGGCGCTGTGGCCCCTGGGCCGCCTCCTGGGCCGCCCCCGTGCCCGCCTGGGGGTGGAGGTTGGCCTGGGCCTCCTGGCGGCTGCTGCGGGCCACCAGGGACGCCGTGGGCGGCGAGGACAGCATCCCGGTCGTCCGGCAGCTCCCCTCCCTGGCCTGCGGTGACAGCCATCTGGGCCATCTGGTCGGCCATGGTGTTGCCCTCGAAGTTCGACTGGTTGCGGGCCGGGCCTCCCCCTGGGGCCGAGCCGGGCTCGGGTAGCTCTGCCGGCCTCGGGGCGTTGGGGTCGAAATTGAACCCCTGTGTCGGGTCGAGGGCCCCTCCGATGGACTTGGCGACCTCGGGGGAAAGCCCCTCGATGCCTGCCCGGATTTCACCCACTGTGTCGGCTACCTGCCCCTGCTTCACTTGGCGCGTCCGCGACTCCCTCACCGACGCTTGGCGGGTCGCTTGGTTCTCCCTCTCCTGCGCCGCTCTCTGCGCCGCTGCTTGTCTCGCCTTCTCCATGTCGTTGCTCATGCTGTAACCCTTCTAGGCTGAATACGTCGTACTCCCAATTCCAAACTGTCACGCCCTCGGCTGCTTCGGCTGGGAGTGCGAGAGCGAACTGCGCGTTGCGTGACGATAGGATAGGACCGAACACTGCCAGGCCCTTCTCCCGAGCTGCCCCGAACATCGCGGAAAGGTCCACGTCGGGCGAAGCCTTGATGATGATTGCGTCGAGGATCTCGTGGCGTGTTGATGAAACGACCTCGTATTGGTGTGCCTTAGTGAGCGCACGTATCGCCTCCGCTGACTCGACGAGCACACTGATGGTCACACGACCTTTCACGAACTCGACTGTCATTGGGGCCTCTTTACAGGAAAGCCCGCACCAGCCGTGAGACCAGTGCGGGCTTCATGGCCAAGAAGAAAGGCGGGTCTTAGACCGTGCGGCTTCTCTGGACGTACATCAACGTGCAATTCGCACGGAAGATGCCGTCGCCGTCCGCAGTCTGCGCGTCCTCGTTCCGATCCGAGAACCAGCACCCGGCGTATCGCCACACGCGGTACAGGGTGGTTCCTCGGAAGAGGTACTCGAAGCAGGTGAACGGCCGGTCCTGGTCGGAGAGGTCATCCCAGACAGCAGGGTAGCCGAGCGTCAGCTCCAGCTCTTGGAACCAGACCTCGACGCGAGTGAAGGAGATCTGGTAGCCGGTGCTTCGGCCTGGAACGATGTCCACCGGACGGCCCCAAGTGGTGTGCGACAGCTCGTAGACGTGAGCTACGTCCCGAGTGTAGGCACCGCTCGGCTGCCAAGAGGTGATACGCCCGACGATGTTGCCATCCACTACGATGGACGCACCATGGTACGTCTTCGTGGTGGGGGCATCCGCCACCGAGAAGTCCAACGCCGGGGTCTCAATCCCGAAAGCGTTGGTTGCGTATGGAGCAGTATTAGGCATGAATCACTCCTTGAGATTAGCCGCGCAGTAGACCGAAGTCGTTGCTGTTGACCGAGTACAACCCGAACAGTCGCTTGATCGTCGTCTTCAACCAGAAGGCGAAGAAGAAGTGGTAGAGGGTTGGATCGGTGTCGTCTCTGAAGACGACAACATCGGCTTCGGGATCGATGGGCCGCTCGTTGCCGTCAGCGTCTTGGTACCTACCCACGACACCTCTCGACACGAGACTCGCTACCGCTCCGACGACGAAGCCTTTCACCAAACCGACACCGGCTTGCTCGGACGGGACGACGATGCCGACGAGCGAGTCATCGACCTGTGTCCTGATGTTCTTCACGACGAACTGTTTTTGGGTCATGGCGTTAATAAATTTGAAGTCATCACTGAAGTTGTCAGTGGTGATGTCCTCTTCGATGCGGAACACGCCAGCCCCACGGTCGGTGAAGTAGATGACGTTGGCGGCACCGAGGACGAGGTTGCGCGGGTCCTCGATGTCGCCATACGTCTCCATTGTTTGGAAGCCCGCAATGGTCTTCCGCAACAAGGTTTCGCCTGGATCTTGGAACGAGTCGGTGAGGGCTGCCAGGCCACCGGCGATGAACGAACCGTCCATCGTGACGGAGGCTGTGCTCCCATCGTCGAGACGGATCTCTCGACTCGCTTCCGTACTGCCGACGAGCACACGGGTACCGTGCGAGGGACTGTTCCCGAACACGGCCATGGTGTTCTTCGACGTGTAGACGATGGTTCCGGGAGTGTCGGCATCGCCGATGGGCGTACCGATGGGCATCCCAAACCAACCCATCCGCTCGCGCCGCTCGAACGGGTCATTCATCCGGTTGATGGACGACAGTAGAGCGCCGGTCGCAGAGAACTTCGACAGGACGATGAGATCGGTGATTCGCCGCGGGGCTTCCGAAGCCAGGATGGCCTCGTTGAAGTCCGCATTGGTGTAGACCCCGTCGTCGTCCGGGTCCGAGACCTGGATGTAGTACGCACCGGGCGTACCGTTGTCGAACGCGATCTCGTTCATCACGTAGAGGTTGTTGTCCACGCTCGCCGGGGCGAGCAGGGTACGACCGTCTTGGCGATCGAGAACGAGAGTTGGGGTGTTGTACGACTCGGGCGGCCGGAGGAACTTGCCGGAGAAGAAATACTCCTGGCCGGGATCCGGCTCGGCCGAGCGCCAATCGTAGTTCACCACGATGGCCTCACCCGGGTCGCCGCTGGGGAAGGTGACGTATGGGGTGTTGGCGATGTGGTTGAACGTCACTGGCGTACCACCGACCTGGGTCTCCACGGTATTCACCACGGAGGGGGTCTGGCTCAGGATGACGTACTTGGTGTTCGCCGTCCCGGTGATGGTCCCGTTCACATCCGTCAGGATGAGGTCGGCCTCGATGGTCTCATCGACTCGGGCTTCCAGGTCCCAGTTGATCAGGCCGTCGTTGGTAGCGGCGAACGTGTGCTCGTCGCTGCCGGCGTGCTGATTCCCGTCCGCGACTCCGGTGAAGAACAGGTTTCGAGCCGCCAACAGGACATTGTTGGGAAGCTGGAAGTGCCCGTCGAGAGCGTTCGGGTTGGACGGAGGCAGATCGTTGCCGGTAGTCTCGAAGGTGCCGAAGCTGCCCTCGGGAGTGTCGGCGACGAAGGACCCTTGCACGAAACCGACGCCGAGGTCGGGGTTGGTCGCGCCGGTGACGTCGAGCCGGTAGTTCCGGTTGTCCTTCGCTTGATAGAGGACCTGCGGAGCGAGGGCTTCGATGGTGAAGCGGTCACCCACGGCGAAGTTGCCCGCACCGACCGGGAAGTCGATGTTGATCACCACGCCCTTCGACAGAGTCTGGGTGAGCGAAGCCGCGTTGGCTTCGTCTGCCAGGAAGCTGCCGTACACACCAACGTGATCACCAGCTTCGCCCCAGGCGAAGGTGACGGTCCGGGTTCCCGGCGCGGTGTTGGCGAACGCGGTGACCTCCAACGTCCAGTCGGCATTGTAGGTGCCGTTGTAGTCCGCGGTCAGGTCGATGGACAGGCCAGTGCCGACAGCGCCGGTATTGGCATCGTCGGCCACCGGGTCGTTGATGGTCGCGAACTGGTTGGTGTTCCCGTACCGGGCATCAGCTTCGAAGAGAGCAGGACCCTCGGCGAAGAAGGACCACTTGTCCGCGACGCTGATGGTCGGAGTAGCGGCCGTGCCGATGTCCACTTCCAGACGGATACCCAGCTCCAGCAAGGGCTGATTCGAGCCGGTAACGTCATCGCTGACGGTGAAAGTCGGCTTGGCCATGGCCGGAGAGAGGGCTCGGACGTCGAGCGGATTGTCGGGGAGGGACTCGTTCCCGGGGCTTACTGCTCGGCTCTCCCATTCGAAGGTCACCTCACGAGCCACGCCACCGGACATACCGGTCGTCGTGAAGCCGGCATCAGCAACGGTGTCCGCGATGGGGTTGTTCGCGAGCGAACCGTAGTTGTCGGCAGTGAGAGTCAGGTCCGAAGCACCGCCGGGTGCAGCGGTGATGAGCAGCGTAGCCCCGACACCGTTGATTGCCGTGACGAGAGCGTCACGGACGTCAGTCGCCGAGTCACCGCCCGTGAACGGAACAGCGACGTTGCCGGCCGCGACGGTGGCGTCGGAGTCAAACTCCAGCACGGTCGGGCTATTCACACCGTCGTCCAAGGTAACAGTCTCTCCGTCTAGGAGAGAGGCACCGGTAACGGTATTGATGGTGCCAGTGGCGAAGACACCGTTGACCGTGTTGGTGGCCTCGGCCTCGTACCAGCGAGTGTAGTCGTGATCGTACTGCGCCGAGCTGGCGAAGTTCACGTCGCCTGTACCCGTGTTGGCACCGTCCGCGGTGGGTTCGACAGGTAGGTTCGGAGCGTCGTTCGTGTTGGTGTCCGCACCGATCGGGTCGGTCACGTCGGTCTCGATGAAGAAGTGTTGGAACTCCTTGTACTGACCCTGATCGACCTGATTGCCGACTGCGATGACCTCGCGCAGCTCTTCGACGGGAACCTCGTCCTTCACGTCGCGGCTGGTGGACTGGTAGTCCAAGAAGTAGGTGGCAGTCGGGTCGAAGACCTCGGTGTTGATCAGGATCTGATCGTTCGCGTTGATGAGCGTCTGGTACGCCCACTGGTCTGCCCGCACCTCAGTGCCGTCCGCTTTGAACAAGCGCGAGGTCGTCTGGTCCCCGTCCGAGGGGAACGGCAGGAGCGCAGTGTGCGGAGCGTTCGGAGCGAAGTTGAGCTGCGCTGCGAAGATGTAGGACCGCCGGATGGCGAGGTTGGACCCAACAGCCAAGCGACTGCCAACACCGATGTAGCAGGGGAGCCGGGATTCCGGTGACACCTGGCCAGGCTTCGGGGTGATGAGTTGGCCGATGTAGGCTCCGGGCGGGACGTATCGAGTTGCTACGAGTGGCATGTCTTCAGCTCCTCCGTTTCACACCACATAAGGTGGTCCACGATGCTCATAGAGTAACCGTCACAGACTTCTGGGCCGCAACCTTCGGTGCCAAAGCCCGAGGACCCGACTCATTCTGCCGCGACGCGAGGTCGAGCACTTGAATAGTGAACGTCCCGATCCTACGCGGGGTCACCACTCGGTTCTGGACGTCGATGGTTGCGATCATCGGTTGATCAATAACGATTTTGTGGGTGTGTCTGATCTTCTTGAAGACGACCTTCGCCGGCTGGTTCACCTGCATCATGTCCGGGGCGATGATTTCCGGGGGGAGGATGAGACCACCTGTCTGGCCCCACTGGGGTTTGGCGATTCCACCGTCGTAGTCCCCATCGAACGGCAGATTGATGGCGAAGGTGTCCTCGGCATCGAGGGCGAGGTCGATGTTGGCGAACCAGAGCTGATCCTTGTTGTCCTCGGTGATGTTCGTTCCCGATGTTGATGAAATCCCCTGCGTGAGCGGAAGGCTCACAGCCCAGTTGTGTCCGGGCTCGGGCGAACACATCAACGAGCCGCCGGCCGTCTGGCGTAGCGAATCAATCGTGAGCTGCACCAGCTCGATGAGCTGATCGGTACTGTCTTGGTCGTTCGTCAACACGCCGAGCGTGATTGGGATACGGAACTTCTTTAGGAACCAGCCTTGCCAGTTCCCTTTGAACAAGGTCGCGTGTGTGAGACCAGACATCAGACCAGTCGGCACCGGGTCCATGCCGCTGTCGATGATGAGGATGGAGGGCGTCTTCTGTTTGATGTCGTTGAAGAGACGAGCGAGCTGTGTCGCACGCACGGTCACATCATCAGTCTTGTCGAGGCTCTTGTCGGTGATGTACTGAAGCGTACCCTTCGCGATAGCTTTGATGACCTCGCGATGTTGCCCGTCTGTATCGAGGAACGATCGGATGTAGTTCTCCAGAGCCGACTTGGCGATGGTCTTCAATCGGTCGTGGCTCTGCTTCGAGATGGCTTCGCGTACCGAGCGCGGCACGGCCTTCGCGACGAAGCCAGAGGAAGGCGGGTCGTCGGGCTGCGTCTTGGCAACCGCCTCGAAGATGTGGCCGACCGGTACGAACGGCGCTTCGACTGGTGGAGCTTCCGGCGGTGACGGGGTGACGGTCAGCTCTAGCTCGGACTCGTAACGCTGAACCGCGGTAGGCGCACCTGCCGTGCCGATCCAAGTCCATTCGTCGTAGAGGGCGGTCGAGGCCCACCCCGAGGGGAGGACGTAGTCGATGTAGAAGATCCCATCGGAGTCCTTGACGGGCGTCGCGGTTGCGATGGGGGTGCCGCCGGTCGGCACGGTATAGAGAGCGACGTCGGCCGGGAAAGAAACCGGATCGGTGAGTACGCCAGATAAGTAGAATTTGGCGCGGAGACGCAGGGTATCGCCAGGCGCGGCTGTGTAGTGCCGCTTTGCCATCAGATACTCGGTTCCCCTTCAACCACGACGACGTTCGTGACGCGGCTGACGTGCTCCTCGTAGCTCTCGCCGGACGCTTGGGGGTACAGTGAATTGCTGAACTGCGCCCTGAATCGGTAGGTGTCGGCCTGAGTGTTGGCGGCCGACGAAAGAACGTAGCGGTAGAAGCCCGGCTCGTTGATCGCATCGATCTCTGTCACCGACAGCGGAGCGAAGCCGGATCCCCAGCTTGCTCCGTTCCAGAACAGATCGTCCGACCCTCGACGAATGGAAAGGGTGACGTAGGCCACCTGCCCCGTGATGCCAAGGTTCGTGACCGGATCGATGAGGAAGAGCTTGAGCGGTANNCCTCACCGACCGACCATACGTTGGGAACCTCTACCACATCAGATCCTTACTGGAGACTTGGCGTAGCCGATGCTCCAGAGCTGCGCTTTGCCCGCTTCGTCTTCGACGCAGGCTTCTGGTCACGCATAGCGAGGAGGGCTTCAGCCAACCCACGGGCCTTGCCGCGTTCGTTGTTGATGCCGTCTCGCAACTGCTGCTGCTTGACTTGCAGATCGTAGATCTGCCTCTCGACGGTGTTCGCCTCTTTGCTTGCCTTCACGATGGCCGCTTCGGACTGCGCGAGCATATCCACCATGACCTTCTGGTCTGCGGGGACCTTGCCCTCTTGGGCCTTCTTGAAAAGATCGGACAGGTACTGCTGCTCCTCGGTGAGCTGAACTTCTTGCTGCTCGCCTTCGGCTTGAGGCTGATCTGCTTCCTGCATGGGTGCGGGCATCTCCGTAGAGCCGTTGGCGGGACGGCCGCGTCGGCCCTTGTTGCGTGTTGATGATTTTGTCACGGTAAACCTCCTGGGGTTGGTACCCCACCTAAGTAATCTTCGCCCAGGCAAAGCCTGATGAGCTTCAATTTACAGGAGGGGCTACTCGTCACTCGGGTCGGGAGGATCGACCTCGGGATTCCGGCGAATCTCCACTGGTGGAGGAGCAAAGATGGCCTCCAACTTTGCGCGATTTGGGTGATCGATACGCTTCTCGCCTACAGGAATGCCTTTCGGGCCACGATTGTTCACCTTCTTTTTCGAGGTCTTCTTTTTGCGCTTCGCTTGGATGCGTGCTCGGGCTTCGGCAGCCTTCACTTGATCGTGAGCCTCCCCGCGTTCCCGTTTGCGGGCCTCTTCTCCTTGCATACGCAGGAGTTCGATCGTCTCTTTGGCGCTCGGCATGGATCCTCCTACGGGTAAACAATCTGACCGTTCACTACGTCCAAGTCTTGAACGTCTCCACCGTCCTGAATGAACTGCTCCAGATCCTGAGTTTCCTCGCAACAGCAATCTTCAAACGTGGACTGCGGCCACACGGCCTCGCCGATCCCCTGGCCGTACTCGTCCAAGGTCATCTCCAGGCCCTCGTCCGTGTAGTCCTGATCGACACGGAAGTGCAGAATGATGTGTCCGTCTGCCATCTTGATGACGAGGGTGTATTGCCCTTCAAATACTGCTGGGTCGGTAGCCATGGTATTCCTCCTCCTTCCTCTTTACCGGACTACGATCCAACGGTCTGCACACAGAACTCATCGTTTACGTGCGTGCCGGCATGGTTGTGGGTACGGCACCGAATCGACGCAGTAGACGTGTAATACTCTGCGTTGACAATGAGACCAACGGTCGAGACGGTGGACTCGCGTCCGGTGGCCACCGTGACCGTGGTGGAGAAGCTGGACTCCGGGCTGTAGTCTCGAACAATGTCGAAGACGCCGGTCGTAACCTGCGTTACGCTGCTGACATTCCAGTGGCCAGAGTTGACCGCACCACTAGAAGAAATCGCCACCTGCATAGTGATGGCATTATGCTGGTGATAATCGTAGACCGTCGTGGAGGTTGCAGTGGTGAGAGATGTGTCAGGACGGAGACGCGGTGCTCGTACTATATTGAAGAAATCGAACAGTGTGTTTGACCACTCAGCACGGAAGCCGTTGTTGATGTACCAGTCAATGACATTGGAATTGTGATCGTACTGCATCATGGTGACGAGGGAGTCGTTGTTGTCGGCGAAGTTGACACGGCCCAGGCTCGTATTGCCGGAGAGTATGGTCATGCCGGTGTGACCAGAAGTCTCCAGAACCAGATCGTCCGCTGAACTGGTTGTAGTCAGACCAGAAGAGTTGGCTGACGATGCTACGTGCAGAGTACCGGCCCTGCTGTTTCCCGTTGCCGCAGAGCCCACCTTCAACTGTGTGGTAGACAGCCGCATTGATTCAATGGTGTTGGAGCCCCACATCTGAATTTGCGAGTTCGGATCACGCTCCCACCAGCACCTTGAATCTGTGCGCGGTGTCAAGAACGATGCGTCAACACCAATCGAATCGTGCCAATGTACTTCATTCCATCCGGTGCCGGTTACAGCTCGGTAGGCGTACTCGGTCTTATACATCTCGTTGGTGTTGGTCTCGGCTTGCAGCCGGAACACCTCGATGAAGTCACCGGCAGTTCCTCCCGGCTCCGTTCGTTGTCGCACATGAAGGGGCGCATCGGGGGCGGCTGTACCAACCGCCATCCTACCCGTAGCAGTTAATCGTGCTGCTTCGGTGAAAGATCCTCCGATGGTACCATCATCGTATCCAAAGCGCAGATCCGATCCCCCGTTCCAGATCAACGCATGGTTCGACGCCGGGTGCATGAAAAACCAACCCGTACCGTCAGGGGTCACTACGCCTGTTGCGGGAGCCGAATAGGGCCGCCCGGCCGTTCCGGTATCTTGAACCCCGAGAAGTGGATCTGTTGTCCCTAGGCCCAATTTCCCTTCGCTAGTAAGACGCATGGTCTCGGCTGCGGATCCTGCGCCGGCTGCGGCCGTATGGAACTCCAAACGACCAGGCACATCACCGAGAGAAGCTGTGCCATCCACCGCACTTCGGATTTGTCCAGTGTACTTGTATCCCGAACCGTCGTGGCCCAAGAAACCGATGATGCCTGTGTCCTCCCCATCGACAACGAGATCAGGAGATCCTGCGTTGTCCGTAGCTCGGCGTAGGTTGATGTTTGTATTTGCGCCAAAACGTGTCGCCTGCAATGCAGTCGTTTCCGCCATGATGTCGAGGTTTGCAGCGGGAAGCTCCAGGGCGTGGCTGCTGAAATTCGACGCCAACGCTACACGCCCGTTGAAGCTAAAGAACATGCGCTCGACACCACCGGTGAACATACTGAAGGCGTTACCGGATGCGGTCAGTGCGCTACCGCCAATACCCGTGTCATCATCTTCGATGAACGCCAGACCGACTGCATCGGTGCTTTGGGAGATCTTCAACTGGTCGGAGACCCACGACGGGCTCCCTCCCAACTTCACAGAGTAGGCTGTGGTCACAGAAGGGGGACTGCCTGCGGTACCTGCTACTCCGTTGTCCACATACTGGAACAGACCAGAGGCGTGCGTGACGGTGAAGTATTCAGTGTACGAGCCGGATGACGTACCCTTGTAGACGCGATATTCGATAGCATTTGTGACGGGCGACCACGAGATGACGACATCTTCGCTCAACGGTGATGCTGACACCTCGGCAGAGGCTATGGTTTCGCCTCCAGCATTATCCAAGGTCGTGACGACGTAGTAGAACGTACCGGATAGAGAACCAGGTTGAAGACCTGCCGTTACACCACTCGGCGCAGGCATGTTGATCGCAATGGTAGAGCTGTCAACTAGGTTCAAGCGCGTTTGTGGGAAGGTGGTCAGCCCGATACCGATGTTCCCGTTATGCGCGATACGCAGACGCTCTTGAGTGAAGTTTGATCCGTCAGGCGTAGTGTAGAACTTCAGCTCGCCGGGCATACTGGAGCCAGTGACCGTCCCGTTCGGATCGACAGAAGCACGAATACGTGCGGCATGTCGGTAAGCCGTGCCGTTCCAAGCACGGAACGCAAACCAACCGACACCATCACCCGGGGTAACTGTCAGCGGGCTATTCTTTGAGCCTCGCGATTTGTAGTAGTCAAACCCAGGAGCGAATGTATTGTTGCGATGCAGTTCCAGGGTTGGGTTCCAAGACAACCCGGTCGCATCTGAAGTGACGATTGAAATAGGACTACTGCCGGGGTTCGTTGTCCCAGCACCAATCCCGTCCATGAACCAAGACGGCGACCCGCCGATCTTCTCTTTGTAAGCAGTGGTGTTGGCCGGACCCGAGGCTGGGCCGTAAGCCGTTCCTGCGGCTCCGTTATCGAGGTAGCTCGTCGTAGGGGAGACGACTGTGAAGTATTCCGAGTACGAACCTGATGACGTGCCCTTGTAGACACGGTACTCTACGGCACCGCCTACGCCTGTCCACGAAATGTTCACATCTTGTGCGGAAGGAGATGCACTGACTTCAGCCGAGGCTATAGTTTCTCCCCCAGCCTCGCCCAAAGCCGTGACAGCGTAGTAGAATGTACCCGTCTGCGAACCTGCTTGCAGGGTAGTCCCTACGCCTGTCGGAGATGGCAAATTGATAGCAATCGAATTGTTGCTTGCCAGATTCAATAGCGTTTGAGGAGCACGGATACCCAGCCCCATAAACCCTGTTAGCCCGTCCCAGCTTGCAACAGCGCGTTGGCCTCCCGATCCGTCATCGACGACATCGAGAACCAGATGCGGATTAGAGCCGCCAGGTTGGTTCGCCAAGTACCAGGTACGTGGATTGACCCCGGCTGCATCTCCAGTCAACTCCAACCACGATGCGCCGCCGCCAATAATGAAACCCGTCTGGGTGTTTCCAAACCCGGCATGACCGCCAGCAGCTTTGAGGATACCTCGCCCATTTGAATCCGGGGCATTGGCTATTACATGGGATCGTTGCTCACTCCCGCCAGTAGCTTCAACAATCCCAGTAACATTTGCTCCGCTATCCTCAAGAACGTGGAACTTGTTGGAAGGTGTGGTAGTTCCTACGCCGACCCCCGTAGAGGTCACGCCCATGATAGAAGATCCGCCGACTACGTGGTAATACGTGTTTGACGCACGCTCGAAGGAAATGTAATCAAGGCTATCNNTACGTGAGAATACGTGTCTGACGCACGCTCGAAGGAAATGTAGTCAAGGTTATCGTATTGCAGCCTCGGGAAGAGTCCTGAATTGAAGTCCAGATTGAATGACGTGTCGCCAATGTTGATGATGTCGTCAGCGGGCGATGTGCCGATAGCGACACCGACGTTCAAACCGTTTGCGACCTGAAGACCCGTAGTGCCAATGCGGACTTCATCAGTGCCGGCAATGGTGAAGTCCCAATAATTGCCGGAGCGTGTGTACTCGATGCGATCCGTACTATCGAAGAACAACTGCGGCTGCGTACCGCCGTTGTGGTCCATGAGGAAATTGTCGNNTAATCAAGGCTATCGTATTGCAGTCTTGGGAAGGTTCCTGAATTGAAGTCGATGAGGAAATTGTCGTCACCGACTGCAACTGTGTTGGCCGCCAAGGCAACGGCGCTGGAACCTACGCCAAGGGCGTTCGGTATGATAGTTCCGTCAGTCCCTACCTGGAGCTTCTGAACACCTCCGATAAACACGTCGTAAGTGTTACTCCCACTCAACTGGAAGTAGTCGTCTGTATCAAACTCAAGGCGCGGCGTCCCTGCATTGTAGTTCATACGGAACGCGGCGGCACCGACCGATACAGTATCATCGACAGGAGATCCGGTGTGGCCAACAGACAAGCCTCCGCTAATCACTCCACCAGAAGAAACCATGTCTCCTGTGTTGCTGACACTGAACTGAGAAACGCCTCCGATCTTGGCATCGATCAGGTTGTTCGTTCCTGTTCCTAGGGAGTTCTCGGTGACATCAATGTTGAGTGCTGTGTACCCTGCTGTTCCTGACTGATTGATGTCGGGCTGAAGCTCAAAGAACCGCTGCTGGTTCCCAGAACTACTGAATGTAGAACCAGCCGTAAGGAAAACGAAGGCGGGGTTCACCGAAGTCGTGACGACCGACTGGAACGCCAGGCGCGTGTTTGTGCTCTCTTGTGAGAGGGTGATCTGCCCACTACCGCCCGTGAACTCGATTCCGTTCTGTTGAAAGCGAAGACCTCTGCCTGCGGCACCACCAGCACCTACAACGAGATCCCGTCCTACGCCTGTACCACCAGCAACGGTTTCGAGAAGCAGCTCATTGGAACCGTTCCAACCAAACCTGGCACTTTCGTAGTTCGTGTCACGGTCTGCTGTGTTGTAGATCGTGATACCGGACTTGTGCGTATCGGCAAACGCCAACGCCCGCAGGTCGGCAGGGACGCCAATACCGGGGTTGAATCCAATGCCTATGACCCCTGCGTCACCAAGAGTATCTGTCTCAGGGCCGGCGAAGTTGATGCCACCGGCAAATGCTCCCGGTGTCAGGATGACGTTGTTGTTGGCCCCAATCGTCGTGGCGTCGTCGAAGTCTACGAAGCTCGTATCGTAAACATCTCCACCGATCTGGTTGTTCCCTCCAACGACAACTTGGTGAGATGTCGTCATCGTTGCGGCGGTAGGCATACCAAGGCCAACCTGGCCGGCCGGTTCGGTAGTGATGTGACGCCAATTCGAGTTCTTGACGATGAACGGGTAGTTTCCATCGTTGTCCGTGATGACCAGCCCGGCCGTGGCCTCGGTAGGCGAAGCCAATGCACCCGTTCGCGTGAGTGTCATGGCTGCGGTCGTCGGGGACGCGACGTCATGCGAAATCTGAGCAGCCGGGGCTGTGGCAACGTCTTGGGTCAAGTCGAAGCGAGCCCCCGGGGTCGTGACGTTCACACCGACGTTTCCGCCAGAGTCCACGATCAAGTACCGAGCACTGGTAGCGTCGTCGGTTACAAACAGGATGTCTTGCGTCTGGCTCGCAGCCCCTCGAACGATGAGCGAGTGGTGAGATGCCGATGCTGGGGTTGTACGCACGGCCGTAGCGCCGAAGTTCACCGTCAACTGCGCATTGCTCTGGCCGACACCGAGCTGAGTAGCTTGGGCAAGGCCACCAACGTCGAGAGTTGATGCGGGATCGGTGACGGAGCCGAGACCGACGCGGCCTAACGGGGTGATGGTCATCAGATCCGACGCACCTTCGAGGATGCGTAGGTGACCTTGCTCGGCTCCCGCCGTTGTCTCGATCTGTAGGCTGTAGTCCCGCGCTGTGGTTGTCTCGCCGGCCGTGGACTGCACGCGCAAGCTCGATGGTCCGACGATGACATCGTTCCAGCGAAGCAGGTTCGTGCCGAGCGACGCTCCGAGGTCCGTGTCCGGTACGAGGTCGCCGGTCATGCCTCGCGCACCGCTGATGAGGAGATACTGCGGGTGGTCGTCATCGAGCAAGCCACCAAGGCCACCGTGGTCTACGGAGGAGATGAACTGAACCCAAGAACCAACCGAGAAATCATCGTTGTAGTTGTACTGAGCGTCCAGAGAATCAACCAGCACGGACATATACTTGGTCGGCTGCGTGAAGTCCCAACTCGAACCGTTCCACTCAGCGATGTACTCTTCTTGGCCAGCCCAAGCACCTGTCGCCGTTGCATCACCCTGCTCGCCATCGACGATGTAACGATCACCAACAGCAGGCGACACAGGAGGAGTGCTTTGAATGGCGATAACCGAGTCCTGCCACTCCAGGCCGTTGATGAGGGAATCGACGTAATCCTTTGTAGCGGAGTGAGATCCTGCTGTCGGTGTCGAATGTGAAACGGTCCCGTTGACTGTCAGCTTTGCCGCGTCTGTCGGTGCTGTTGTACCGATCATCACGTCTTGGGTGCTGTTGATCCGCAATGCTTCTGTACTAGAAGACGAGAAGGCCAGAATGTCTGTGCCGGGGGACCACATCCCGAGAGAGGCGTTACCGGAAAACCCGTAGCTCGGGGCCGCCTCTGAGCCCGGGTTATTCAGCAGACGCGAGTTCGCATTTGATACGACAAGAGATCCGCCACCCGTAATAGTCCAACGATCTGCTCCGGCAACAACGAAACGTAAATTGCCGCTAACTTGCCTCAGACCTACTGTCGAATCGTCTATGAAAGAAACACCCGGGGCTGCTACTGTACCTGCGGTCGCCAATAGCTGGCCCACATCGTTGAGACGCAGGGCCTCACCTTGAACACCTGAATTGACCGTGTGGAACGATAGCTCAACGTCTGATGAGCCAGGCGCTTCGGCAACGATCTTCGCACCGGCCAAATTGGCCGGAGACATGATCATCGCGACATCATCGCCTATGGCTGTGCTCTGATTGTGAAGACGAAGAAGTGCCTGCTCGCCAGTTGCACTCTCAGTGACGTGCAGCTTCGCAGTGATACCTGTTTCAAGACCTCCGATGGCAACATCACCAGACGCATTGTCGATGAACATCCGGGTGTTGCTCTGAGTCAAGAGCTTGATGTGCTTACCACTGACCGCATTCAAACGCAGGTGGTCGTTAAACGTACCGATGGCCGCATCCACAGTGTTCGAGCTGGAGGCCATGTACTCGATGCCTGTAGGTGACCCTGCTCCAGCATCGTTGCGGAGGCGCATGGTCATGGCCCCCGAGTTGACGTTCCTCACGATGAAAATCGACCCGCCTTGAGAGCCTGGGTTACTGTGGTTGATTCCAACGTGACCCGTAGGAGCTACAGTCATGTACGGCGAGCCGCCGACTTGGTACTTCAGGTTCCCTTCTTCAGATCCTGCGGTTGTCTCGATGATGGTCGAGTAGTCGCGGGCCGTCGTAGTCTCCGCAGCGGTTGATTGGATGTGCAGCGAAGACGGCCCGAGGTAGAGATCACGGACACGGTTGGTGCTGCTGATGCCGATGTCATAGGTGACATCTGCTTCAGGGACGAAGTGGCCGCTGGCGTTCACATTCCATCGAGCAACACCAGCAGACGTTAGCCCAAGGGTGTCAGTCCCGTTCAGGAACAGACCTGTTCCAGCAGCCCCTACGAATTGGAATCCAGCGTCCCCGGCACTACCGCTGACAGCTCTAATACGTCCCGCAGCGTCTATGCGGGTAGAGCCGTTTTGGACAAGAGAGCTGGTGATGTCTACTACGCCGCTCCGACGAACTGAGAACTTCGCAACGTCGTCGATACGAGCGTCGATGAGCGTGCTTGCTCCGGTCCCTATCGCTGTTTCCCGCACATCGACGAGGAGTGCGTGGTAAGCTGCTGTGCTCGTCTGATTGACGGACAAGTCAACTATAGCGTTGTACTGGTCACCTGAAGACCCAGTGAAGGAGCCGTAACTGCCGATCAAGGCAGCAGCCGTATCCAACTGAGAAGTGATGTTACCCGTGAGCTGGATACCGTGGATGGACGAGCGGAGTGAGTACACGCCGGAATTTGCGTGCGTGCTGCTGCCGTAACGTGTTCTGGCCCCGACAAGATGTACCTCTTGGCTGCCGAAATTCACATACCCAGCGGCTCCGTCAATACGGACGGTACGCTCGACCCCTGTTCCACCTGCCTCTGAGCGGATAGAAAAGATGTCGGACGCCCAGTCGAATACAACGCGCTCGTAATCCGTGACTTGATCGGCGGTGTTGTAGAGCGCGATGCCGCTGGCCGTCGATGGTAGTGTCAGGGTGTGCGTCGGTGCTTCGTTTCCATCGAGGGAGATGTCTTGCGTCGTCGGATCAACGTAGAGGGCTGTTGCCCCTCCTGTCATCAGCTTGGTAGCAAAACCGTTGGCCGCTGCTACGCGCAGATGGTTGTTCTGGAAGATTCCGACGAACCCGCTGTTCTGCGACAAGTGGTTGAAGAACGTAGTACCGGCAGGGCCGCCCGAAGTCGTGTTGCGTAGAGTCACACCAGAAGACGTAGAACTGGAGTGTGAAACGTACAGAGGGCGGTTAGGGTCGGGTGCTCCGATGCCGATGAACCCTTCTGGGGTGATCACCATCGCTTCGGAAAGGGCTCCGGCGTTTGCTGTATGGAAAGTCAGCTTGCCGGTGTTGTCCGCACCGTCACGGGTCGCCGCAATCGTAGCGTTGTGGTTGCCGTTGTTGATGAAATGGATGGTGCCGAAGTCGAGATCGGTCGTCTTGTTGCCTTCCAACTCCAGCGAGGCAGATCCGTTCGACCCGGTTCTCGATACGGTCAGAGCACGGTTGTCTGCACCCAGGCCGACAACATCAGGGTCGCTTGACCCGATACCTACGCTACCGATGGACGATATATACATGCGGCGATTGGGTGTCGAAGCCGACTTCGTGTAGAAGCCTAGCGACGCTGCCCCGCCCGATGCTTCGCGAATCGCGACGATCTGAGCACCGATGTTGACGTTACCTACGGTGGCCGCAACATTGAAGTCGATAGACTGACCTGTCCCTGTTGCCGGGTATCCGCCCAAAGTCAACGCGGGTTCAATACCGGACGCAATCGCACTGCCGGCATTAATCGTCAGTGAACCGCCGAAGCGTTCAGTGCCGTCTACGTTTGATACAAGACCGTGCGCTTCCGTAACAGGTGTTGCGAATGAGCGCACGTAGACGTTCAGTTTGTCGTCCTCGACGAGCTGGTTTCCGAACACTTCAATGGTGTGGGCTGCGCTGTCGTTGGCGTTGTCCCAACCAACAATGATGTCGGTATCAGCGGTTGCCCCGATGACCCCTGAATCAACGTACACCCGGGTCCATTCTGTCGTAGTATTGACCGTCACAGACGCAAGGACCGGAGTGCTGCTGTGCCCTATCGTAATGCGGACGGTTTCAGGAGTGGCAGAACGTACCCATGCGGAGTAGATGAACTGGCGACTTGATACACTACCACTCGCCACTGTCTGGCGTACATTACTGGTGCCCGCAAGCATCGCCAGTTCGTTCGCCGTAGACTGCTCGTCCGGCCCATCCACAGATGCAGGGCCGACACTTGTATTGGTGGCGACCCAGGCAGCGTTACCCATTTCCTCGCTGTAGCCCAGCAAGTTCTCGTAGCGCCCGAGTCCTCCGAAGGGTGACTCCAGGTATCTCCCAGTGGCTAGGTTATCTGCAATAAGGCCGCCCGTAGTGACGGATGGCATGTCTACAGGAACATTGAATGTCCACAGACTGTCGGTAGCGCGTGCGGTTTCTACGGCCCCTGAAACAAACCCGAGAGTATTTGCAGTAGCGCGGTACAGGCCAGTGTCGCCGTCGTTGTTGAAGCCGTACCCAACGAGAGACAAAGAACCGAAACCCGTTTGGACTCTGGCACCGGGATCAGAGGCTGCAAAAAGAGACGAGCTGGCGTTGAACGTCCAAGAGGCTTGGCCGTTGTTGACCATCCGTATGGTGCCAGGGCTCGGGAAGTAGATACCTGTGTCGAGATCGGCCAGGCTGGAGACCGCAGGTAAGGCTTCTGTACCAGCTCCGACGCGCAGGCGACCGGCTTCGGTCATGTGCCAGATTTCGGTGTCCGCCGAATCAACGCCCTGGAGCGGCCGGCCGTCACCCGCAGCACCCGAGTTCTTGATCACGACGCCGTGGTTCGTAGCGGTGCTGAAGTCGTGCGCGATGAACAGACGTGAGCCTGCATCAACAGTTGCGACTTCTCCGATGGCGACTGTACCGCCGGGATGGATCCGCACACGCTCTACGTTAGAGCCTGTTCCGAACGGATCTGTTTGATTCACTCCTAGGTTTCCGGTGAAGAACCGTAGCGCCCCGGAACCTGATGCTACACCGATTCCCAGGTCATTACCGGCACCGTCCGAGGACATGTGATGGATACGAGGAGCATTGCTTTCGGTGGTGGAGACCGTCTTTCCGAAGAACAACTTGTTGTCGGGTACGGCAACACCTAGGTCACCGATCTGCAATCGAGCAACAGGAGTATTCGCTGATCCAACACCCAGGAAACCACCAATTCTGGTGTAGTCACTAGACACCAGCTCCAGTACACGCCCGATCCCGGTTCCGCCTGCTTCAGCTCGGATGGAGAGCTTGTCAGTATCCCAGTCGATGACACCGCGTTCATAGTCGGTGACGTGATCGGCGGTGTTGTAGAGCGCGATGCCGTTCGTCGTGGACCGCATCGTGATGGCGTGAGTAGCGTCGGATGCGAAGTTATTCGTAACACCGTAGATGCTGCGCGGGTCAGTGCCGTCCAACGAGTTGAACCCAAACCCAATGGTTCCGGTGAAGGTGGCATTGTAAGTCCCGATACCGAATGAAAAATTCCCGGTACGCGGCTTGACGAGAGGCGAGTTCCCTTCAGCACTGAACAGCCACGAGGAGCCGCCGATGTTCCCACCCAAACGGTAGATTTTCGTACCAGCCAGGTACGTTGTGTTCGGGCCTGTAGCCAAGAAGGAGGGCGTTACGCCGTCCGGTTGGACTGCGACATAACCACTGTCTACCTCTGCGTAGGTGGTCCCACCTTCTCCGATCTGCAAACGTCCTTGATTCGTGACCGTATCGATCCCGATATTCCAGTCGTGGGCAGTACCAGTCTCTCCCGCCGTTGACTCGATGTGCAATGAGGCCGGTCCTAGATGAAGATCATTGAAGCGTAGGGAAGGAGTGCCGAGATCTGTTCCCAAGTCCGCGCTGGGAACGAGCGGCCCGATCATCCCTCGGGTACCGTCGAGGAGCACGTAGTCGGGGTGGTCATCAACATCACCGAGGCCAATGAGAGCCCCGTGGTCGATGGTCGAGCTGGTCGTCACCCAGGCCGTACCGTTGTAGGTGACCTGGGTGTTCTCGTCTTCGACAAAGGTTGCCCACCCCTCGTTGGGAGCGTAGAAGTCCCAGCTCGCTCCGTTCCATTCCGCGATGCTGTCTTCTTGACCAGTCCAGTCGCCGGTCGCTGTTGCCGCTACGATGTAGCGATCACCTGTAGTCGGGCTGACGGGAGGTGTCGCCAGATCGCGGTCGAGCACGGACTCCTGCCAGTCGATGTTCGCGACGACAGTATCGACGTAGGACTTCGTGACGAGATGAGAGTCGGCCGTAGGCGTCTGCCCGGAGATCGTACCGACGACAGTCAGCAGAGCGCTGTCTACTGGAGACGAACCTCCGATGATGACCTGCTGCGTCGGGTTGATGCGCATTGCTTCGACGCCGGCAGTCGAAAGGCCGTAGGTGTCCGCGGCAATTCGGTAGGCTCCGGTGTCGTTGTCCAAGAAGAACGAGTGGGTGGGCGTCGAAACCGTACCATTGCCGCTGCGGAGAAGTCCGCCGTTCGCAGCAACAAGGTTGGGTGACATCTGCCAATGCGTCACCCCGCCAAGGACAAACCCAAGGTTTCCAGCAGACGCCAAACGTAGGCCCGTGTCCGGGTCCGAGGTGAAGGCAAAGGAAGGATCAACCGTAGTGCCGTCAGGAATATGCAGCCGGTCTGTGGTGTAGACTATCGGAGCACCGAGCTTCAGGTTTCGGAGGGTACCGAAGCCTCCTGCTTGCGTCCGCAGGACGAACTCATCGGTGTCCCAGTGTAAAACTCCACGTTCGTAGTCAGTAATGTGGTCTGCCGTGTTGTAGTGCGCGTAGCCTTCGGCGGTCGCCTCCATCGTGATGGCGTGCGTCGCCGCTGCAAACGTGTTGGTGTTACCCCAGAGGCTTCGTGGAGTCGCACCACCAACATGGTTCCAACCGAACGTGATGGTTTTGGAGAACGTAGCGTTCGCAGTACCGAGCGTGAGACTGGGTGTTTGTGAGGTACCCGAACGAGACTTAATCTGAGCGGAGTTTGTATCCCACGTATTGAGCATCCACGAACTACCGCCGATTTCGCTGGACAGCCGCCATATTCTCGTATTGGCGAGACTGACGCGCTCGTTCGTTCCGCTAAACCTTGCGGCGTCGTTGATGCCATCCGGTCGTATGTTGACACCGCCGTTGGCTGCTTCAATGCGCGTGGCACCCTGGGTCTGAAGATTCAGAGAACCAATGTTGGAGTTGACAATGAAATTGGCAGTGTCCTGGTAGAGGCTGCCCCACTGAGTTGCGTCAGTGTTGGGATCTGTGGCGCTGTGGATATACAGCGTAGGGTACGCCGTGGCCGCGTGGCCGAAGTCTCGATTTGTTCCAGAAATGTGACCAAAGACAAACTGGTTGCCGGAGGCTGTCCCAACCATGAACATGAACTGCTCGTTCGTCTGGTGGACCTTGATCGCAGTTTGTCCCGCAGGCCCCCAACCGATGGCGGCGTTGCCGTGCTCCATCTGGAAGCCGGTTTGCTCGACCGTAGCGATCGTCGAACCGAGGCGCTTGAGTTCCCAGCTTCCTGCGCCGTCGATGTATCCCGTATTGGGGATGTGAATGCCGCCGATGTTGTTGACGCGGAACTGCGATACGCCTCCGACATGAGCATCGATCAGATCGGCAACGCCTGTACCAACAGACGCCTCCGTAACGTCGAGGAACAATCCCGTGTACCCTGCGGTACTCGTCTGATTGATGGTTCCGTAGACGCGAGCAATCTGCTGCTCACCAGAAGACGCGGTAAGTGGGTTGCCTGCTCCGACTTGCACGCTGGCTGCGTTCTGCGCGGTGATGTTACCGAACAGCGATATGGTCTGACCCGCAGAGGCTCCACCGATAGCGGACATACCAAAAAGACGAAGCGGGCCTCCTGGGGCGATCCGTAGCTGGGTGCCATCCGTTCCGAGATGCAGCGACCTACTTACACCTGTCCCTCCGCTGTCTGCGCGAAGGAACAGTGTGTCGCCGGACCACTCCAGCAAACCACGTTCGTAGTTCGTGACCTGATCAGCCGTGTTGTAGAGAGCAACCCCTGTTGAAACAGACGGGAAGGTCAGCGTGTGTGTTGGTGCCTCATCTCCGGCAAGACTGATGTTGTTCGTACCGTGCTCCATGTAGAAGCCGGTAGTGCCTGCCGTCCGCAGCTTTACGCTTGTCCCCGCCGCAGACCCATGCAGCATCACATGGTTGTCGTCATCCATGCCCATTGTTGCGATGAGGGTGCCACCAGAAGATCGCATCGTGATCCCGGTGGGACCACCTGGTGTCAGGTTCCGCAGACTGAGCGGGTTGTTCGTAGACGACGTGTGGTTGATGTAGACCTTGTTGGATCCGGGGTTAGGACTACCGATGCCGACGCTACCTCCTGGGGTAACGGTGATCAGGTCTGTAGTACCTTCACGGATTCTGAAAAATCCCTGCTCCGACCCAGCAGTCTCCTCGATGTGGAAGTTGTAGTCGCGGGCGGTCGTTGTCTCACCTGCTGTTGATGAGACATGAAGACTACCAGGGCCGAAGTACCCTGCTCGCCACCGCAACGGCGTTGTGTTCTCACCGAGGTCGTAGGTGTTGTCTGCGCTCGGGAGGAAGTGACCGCTGGCAGAGAGCCCTCCGATAACACTGAGACCTGCCGCATCGAGGTACATCTTCTCGACGCCACCGAGCGACCACCCAAGTTCGTTGGTGCCCCTGGTACGGAGGCCGGAGTCTGGGTCAGCAGCGAAGGTGTAACCAGGAGTAGCAGCAGAGCCGCTCCCTGTTAGAATGCGGCCACCGTGTGTAGATTGAAAATGCCCGACAGTGTTGATCTGCCACTCAGGATCGCCGTTGGTTACAAAGGCGATGACACCCGGAGATGGCAGGTACATGCCGCTGGAGTCGTCACCCTGAAATGCGAACCCGGGAAGAGTGCCCGAGCCCGCTGCGGCACGGATACGGCCGAGCGGTCCAACATGGGCGAGCGGCGTAGCCGCTGAATCCCGCCACGATTGGAGGTTGGCGGACTGGAGGCTCGCCCCGTCCACGTTCAACGCCGAGCGCGTAGCGTCACCGGTGACGATGCGCACCTGACCATCGAGCGTAGTTGTTCCGACCGATACGAGACCGTCAGTCTGACCAATACGGAGACGTGTCGTCCCGTCCGTGTCGAACGACAACCCGCTGCTGAAGTCATGCGAGATCTGGCCACGCACTACGCCGCCGTCCGTCAAGAATCGGATTCGACGGAAGTTCTCGGACTGGAGGTTGAACTCGACGTCTTGGAAGCCAGCCCCAAGGAACGTGTTGCGAAGCGTCGCAGAGACGACACCATCTACGGCGTCAGCGACGTAGAGCTTCGGACCTGCGGGGATGGTGCTCGTACCGATTCCCACCTGGCCCGTCGTGCTGGCGAAGATCCAGTCGTTGCCGATTCGAATCGGAGCGGCGTCGCTGACAGTTCGAAGGTTGAACTCGTCCAGGCCCGACATCTCCAAGTAGCCGGCAACACCGGACGTCCGTGAGATGCGCAAAGACGAGTCTGCGTCCCCTGATCCGTGGACGTGGAGCTTGGCCACAGGATCGATGCCGACGCCAAGGCCGACGTTAGAGAGGCGCATCTCTTCGGTGCCGCTCAAGGACCAGCCGAGAACACCCGCCGCGACTCGGAAGAAGCCAGTCGATTCATCGCCGATGAAGTGGTAGCCCGGTGCCGCCGCCGACGCCCCAAGGGCGCGGAACCTTCCAGCGGCGTCCATGCGCTGGCCATTGTCTTGGTGAAGCTCTCCGGTGAGGTTGATCGTACCTGTGACGTCGAGGGCCTGTGTCGGGGCAGGCTGGTTGATGCCCACACGTTGGCTGACGACATCCCAAGTCATCAGCTCGGTCGAGCCTAGCTCGTCGAGCAACCGCAAGAATCCTTGCGTAGGGCCTGACGCCTCCTCGATGTCCAGAGAGAACTGACGAGCTACGCCGGTCTCGGAAGCGGCCGAGTGAACATGCAGACTGCTCGGGCCGAAGTAGCCGGAGTTGAACCGACGAGACGGTGAACCGATGTCATGCACATTGTCGAGGTCGGGGATGATGCTCCCCGTCATCTCGCGAGTGCCGTCGTGCCGGAAGTATTGGAGGTGGTCGTCGGCCCCTAGCCCGATGAGGTTGGCGTGGGTGATGGTGGTGCCGAATTTGACCCACATGCCACCCGGGTAGTCGGCGTTGTAGAGGTATTGGACGTCTTCGTCCTCAATCCAGAGGACCCAACCCTCGTTGGGTGTGAAGAAGTTCCATTGGATGTTGGCGTTGTCCCATTGAGCGATGCGCTCTTCTTCGCCTGCCCATGTTCCAGTCGCCGTCGCGTCCCCGTTCTCACCTGCGACAACGTAGCGGTCGCCGTCGTTGGGGGAAGCCGGGGGAGTCGAAAGGCTCCGGGAGATGACCGGCTCTTGCCAAGAGATATTGGACAACACCGACTGGCTGAAACGCAGCGTGACGAGATGATCCGGGCTGATCGGGTCGTCAGCGATGGCATTGCCGATGACATGCAGGCGAGCCTCGGGCGTGCTGGTGCCGATTCCGATGTCACCAGTGGGGGTGATGTCCATCCGCTGAGTCCCGCTCTCATGGAGCAGGAGATTGCCGACATCACCCGAGGTGCGGATCTGCCAAGTCCAATCGAATGCTGAACCAGTCTCCGCAGGGGTGGAGTAGAGATGGAGACTATCTGGCCCCAGCCATAGATCGCTGTAGCGATAGCTCTGCGACCCCAGGCCGTAGGCGTTGTCCGCGGACGGCCCAACGTCGCCTTCGACTTCGAGCTGGAACTGCCCCGTACCGCCAGGACCTCGGCCGATGAGGACGCGAGCGGTTTCAGTCGCCTGGAATAGCTCTTCCTGGGAGGAAGAAAGCAGCCAGCGGGCAAATTGAATCGAAGGGATCCGCATCTACGGCACTCCTCAGTACATCTTGATGAACTCGCCAGACAGGCTAATGCTCCGGTAGAAGCGGTTCAGCGCATCGGTGACGTCGTTGTGGCTCATCAACCGGATGTCAATTTGCTGCCTCTGGAGGGCTTCGCGCAAGGTTTCGAGCACTTCCTTTTCGAGCCGTACATCAGCGCGATGCACGATGCCGTGAAGCTGCTTGCGCAACTTCGGGTCTTGTTCGAGGAGCTTTTCCAGCTCCTTGGGCTTCTTGGGTGCTATCGCCATGAGAACTCTCCTCCACCCAATCTAAGGGGTGCGGAGGCGGCGCTCAAAGGCCGGACGCGCTGAGTTGCTTCAGCCGCTCGTAAACGGCTATGGTTTTGTCCGCGTAGCCGTTTCGCGTGTGATCCTGGTTCCTGATGAGATCCCAGTCTACCGCACTCGGCCCTCGATTGTACGCCGTGAGGGCCGTAGCGGTGTCACGGTACATCTGGTCGTAGAACGCGAAGATCTGCATCCCATGGCGGATGGAGACCTCCGGGTCGGTGAGATCGCCTACGATGTTGAGCTGCTCTTTCCAGTGAGGCATGATCTGCATCAACCCCAAAGCACCGGCCGACGACTTCGCGTCCGGGTCGAAGTTCGACTCGACCTCGATGATGGCTAGAATGAAGTCAGGGTCGCGCTTGAACGCCAGGCAGTTGTCGTAGACGGACTTGGCGATCGTCCGCGCCAGTTCAGGATCTATTTCCGGCTTCAAGATCATGATCTTGAGGAAGATCATGTCTTCGTCGGCTTTGCTGCCAACGGTGTGACGAAGCATCTCCAGACCGCGCTGCGTGCTCTCGATGAGACCGGCTTGCTGACGCATCGTATCGGTGTTGTTGACGAACGCTTCCCACAGCATGATACCGAGGACGATGACGCCGATCAGCATGAGGTTGTTGATGACAGACACGGCCGCTCCGAAGCGTCGCCAACTGAAGCGTCGCGGCGACGCTGATGTCTGATCATCGGGCACGGGCTTTAGAGATGGTTGCATAGTTCTACTCGTCTCGACACAAAATCGGCTTCCCAGTACGACGAGAGAGTAGCAGCTTCGCCAAGCCCTCTTCGAGCAGCTTCTTGTTCAGATTGACGCCATCCGCCCAGAGGTAGCCGAGCCATCGGCCGTACTTCTCTGTTCGATCGCAGTTGACGTGCGTGGTGTAGTCGCAGTTGTTCTTCTGAGGGATCTCGATCTCGATGTGCTTCGCTGCCTTCAGCCAAGACGAGATCGTATCTCTGGCGAGCCTTGCTGCGGCCTTTGTTTCCTCAGTGCCCCCGCGCATCTCCGGCGTGTCGATGTCACAGAGCCGAACCCCCTGCTTCGGGAACACTGCTCCGAGTGATACCCCGAGACCAACGGGAGCACTGAGGTGAAAATTGAAGTAGCAGGTGTCACCGTCGTAGCAGGAATGGAATGTCGCGTAGTAACGCTTGAACCCGTCTTCGGCGAAAGCGGTGGATGACATCAACAAGAGGGCTGCTACAACGATGGCTTTCATAGTCTGGTCCTTTTCAGAGCCAAGGCGGTCGGATGCCGAGACGAGCTGCTTTGGCCTCGAACTCCGACCGTTCTCGGTTTGGCTTCAGGGTTTTGTCCTCCCTCAAAGCTAACCATCCGAACTTGTCTGCGAGGTCTTGTGCTTCTTCCCATACGCCGGACTCGTTGCCGCGTTGGATCGCTTGCAGCACTTCGATGTCGAGCCGCGTCAAGAACATCGCCCCGAGCCGATAGTCCTGAAACGCTTCCCAGGCGATAGGGCACCAACGCGAGACGATCTCCTCTCCGATGACGGTAGCGAAGTCTCTGATCTCTTTCTGGGCATGGGAGTCCATGCGCAAGCTCAGGTAGTGGAAGAGGTTGTGGAGGTCCATCTTCCAGTACGCTTCTGTATACGTCGAGAGCGGGAGGTCTTTGCGGGCTTGCTCCTTCGCTACGCCTTTGTCGAGGCGTTTCTGGTAGACGTCCCATGACAGCTCGTGGAAGTCACGTTCGAACTTGGTCAGCTCTTCGCCTTCCTCGACCGGCAAGAAGTCTCCGCTGCCTTGCTTGTTCTTTTTGGACTGGAGACGCCACTCGTCCGGCCGTGTCTCCTGCTTGTCGTCGATGGCTACTGAGTACCGCGTGCTGTACTCGTTCACGTTGGCCGTGCGGTGCCGGATCATCTGACGCCACGCATCCATCGGGATGCGGATGTGGAGCTTCAGCTCGCACATCTCAAACGGAGTCGAATGGCGATTCCGCATGAGATAGCGGATTAGACCGCGGTCCTCGTGAACTTTCTTGGTGCCTTTACCGTAGCTCACACGGGCAGCCTGAACGATGGCCTCGTCGTTGCCCATGTAGTCGATGACGCGGATGTGCCCTTTGTCGAGCACGGGCCAGGCTTTGCCGAGCCAAGCGTCTAGGTTGGAAACGTGTGGTCGCTCCAGAAACTCTGCTTGATCGAACGGGGAAGAGGGTAGGTCTGTCATGGTCTAATCCTTCTGGTTGTTTGATTCAGACGGCGGTTGCCCAGTCCACGTCCTTGAGCAGGGCATGGACCTTCGGGAAGGTCTCCGAGTGCTTCCACTTCATGGACGCCACTTTCTTGCCGTCATAAAGAACAGCGTCGTCCTTGAGATCATCGAGAGCTACATCAACGCGAGCGAGCATGTCCTTCCCGAACGGCCACATGAAGTAGTAGCCCGAGCCCGTAAACTGGCTGACGATCCATTCCTTGGTGGACTCCCGCACGTTGCCGTACCGCCAGTAGTTGACGGCCATCGACATCAGGTAGCCGCGCAGCTCGGCGTTACGCCGGCCGGGGGAAGGGAGAGGGAGAAGGCAGAGCAGCGGGATGAGCCCGAGCAGACCCCAAGGCCCAACCCAGATAGCCGACAAAGCTGACAGCGCGAGCACGGCCCACATCTGCGGAGATGCGTAGCCAATGTTGAACACCATCCCGTACTGCTTGCGATCCCACAGGTGGACGTACTCGTGTGCGAGGATCTTCCAAGCCCGACGCCAGTTGTTCTCTACGAACTCGTGGCTCGGGAAGTAGACCTTCGGGTAGCGTGTCGTCGTGTAGGTCTTCATGTAGTTGCGGTTGAAGATCCACGACAACGCACCGAGCACTTTCGATGTCCACTCTTGATTCTTGTAGCGTATGTCGAAGTCGGGGATGTCCTCCTTGATGAGGGCCACCAGTTCGTAGAAGATTTCCTCGTCGGACATTGCCATGTCATTTCACCTGCTGTGCGATGCGGTTGAAATCGGAAGCCTTCATCTCAACCCAAATTTCTTCTGTGTCTCGGGGCCCCCACCGCTCTTTGTCGAGACGACCGTTTCTGATCTTGAGCTTACGCATGTTCCTCTTCGTGAGCTTGATCGTGTCCTCGCGTTCTTTCTTGTACCTGGCCTCAGCCTTCTCGACCTCTGGCCCAACGTACTGGAACGCTGCTCCGTTGGCGTAGCCGTAGCTATGCCCTCGTTTAAGAAGGCCAATCTCCGCTGCTTTGTTGCAGGCATCGTAAGCGATGCGGTACTCGCGGCTGCGCGTGTCAAACGCGCCCGGACGATTCATCAGGTTGAGGATCGAACCGACAGGGATTGCTCGACGATTCTTCCCGCTGCTGGCCTCTTCGATTGCGCGCTTCCGCAGGAAGACGATGATGTCCTTCGCGAGTTTTTCGACAGTCTTCTGCCGCTCGGTCTTGGGCTTTTGACGTTGGGCTTTCTTGGTAATCTTTCTAGGCATCGCTCATCTCCATGAGTCGATCGAAGGCCGACTTCACCACGATGAAAGCAGCGCTCGATCCGTTGTGTTTGTCAGGGTGGCTTTCGGCTGCTCTCCTCTTGTACGCCCGTTTGATCTCGTCATGGGACGGCCGGCCTTCGAGACCGAGGACATGCAGGAGGAGATCGCGATCGGTGATCGTGATGTTGCTACGGACCTGCGGCTCCGGCCGCCGACTCGGTCTGGATCGAAGCTCGTCGATATACTCCCGATTCGCTTCGATTTCCCACACAGCTCGCTGATACGCCTTCTCTAGATCCTTGGTTCTCTTCAGCAGGTGAGCTACCAGTTTGTCAGGATTGCCTTCTTTCTTGCCGGAGCCTCCACAACGATCGCAGATCTGAAAGACGCCCCCGGCCCAGAAGTGGTAGCCATTGCCGTCACACAATGAGCAGGGATTCGGGCGACAGTGCCGACATACCATGGGCTCTTTTTTACAGGAGCACGGAGTTGGTGATGATGAGGTCATCAACAGAATTGGTCAGGTGTGCAACTAGAACCCTGGCCGTGCTGATGAACTCCATCTCCATCGGGTCGTCGTTGGTCATCTCGTCATAGATGATGAGATCTTCACCGTCTTGCTCACATTTCGCAGCGAACTGGCGCAGGCTCGCAACCACGTCGTAGACCTTGTTGTCGAGCACCCACACAAACGAAGGGATGATGATGTCCGTGTTGACGCGGGGAATGCTCACACGCTCGCTACCGAGCCTCCAGCCGAGCAGCCACTCCTCGTCTTTCAGCTCTCGCTCACGGCCGGGGCCAACGAAGTAGCCTGGGTTGATGCTGCCACGCTTTCCGCTCGGGCCGATGATCTTCAACCCTTCGACGAGACCGCGCACGCACTCAGAGTACATACCTGACATCTTCGGCACTGGAATCTGACCGTGCTGATAGTCCCAGTTGAGCTTGTTCCACGGGTCTTTGCCGTGAAGCGAAACGTCGATGGAAACACCTTCGGCAGGTTCCGCCGGTGCCCAGCGTATCACCGTTGAAGCTCCTCGATGATGCTGTTGATCACGTCATCGCGAGATCGTTGGGCCACATCTTTATGCTTCTGTATGGCCTTCTCGTAGCTCTTGAATGCGAGATGGACACCAGCGATAGCTGCATGAATCTGATCGCGTGTCCCGAGCACGGATCGGCTCTGGCCGCGAACCTTCACCATGAAGTAGCGCTTCCCCTCTGGAGTATGGTGGACCCGGTAGAAGCGGTCGTCGATCGTGACGATGTCTTCATCGCCGTCCGTGTACTCGCGAAGCTCTACCTGACGGCCGTCGATGTTGATCGGAATACGCGCCATGCTAAAGCCTGTACTGATGCTTGAGTGTCTCGATCAGCTTGTCGATAGGCTGGTGGTCCGTGTTCCACGCAAGTCGCATGATCTTCATGCCGCGTGACCAAGCGTGCTCGCCTGACTCAATCTCGACCATGAGATCGAGATAGCCCTTGCGGAGATCCTTCAGATACTGAAGCTCCATGCCGACTTCGGCCCCTCGTGCTCGCTCTTTCACGCGATCGAAGGCGACCTCGGGTTCCACGTCGAGGAAGATCATCAGCGATGGAGGGATGAGAGAACATGTCATCGAGTCGTAGGCCGCCTCGTATGTCTGCCACTCCAGCTCATCCATATTGCCTGCCAGCATGTGGAGACGAGCGAAGACGCGGTCGCCAGGTAAGCCGCGGTCGAGTATTGCACCGTGGTAGCCACCGTTCATCGTCGCTTCGTAGGCGGCAATCTTCTGCATTGCGTACCGGGCGTGCAGCAAGTGCATCTGCATCGGGAACGCCCACCTTCCGGGCTCTTTGTAGAAGCGCTCCAGGTACGGATTCGATTCGACTGGCTCGAAGATCGCTCTCAGGCCCAACGCCTCGGCGAGCTTTTGGGTGATGGTGCTTTTCCCAGCACCGATGATGCCTTCAATCCACAGTATTGGGCCGTACATGCAAGTGTCTTTACAGGAGAAGGTCAACGTCGAAGGCAGTAAGATCTATGCGCTCCAGCGTTTCGATAGCGTCGTAGTAGGCGTCTTCATCAACACCCGGCCGCGGGACGTCTCGAACGAATACTTCGTAGGTATCCGAGATACCGCCTTCCTTTTGCGGGTGGCGGGTAATGTGAACACGCTTGCGCGTGATGCCGCTATCGGCTCGCGCCTTCAACAGCTCCTTCATCAACGGAGGCGGGCAGATTAGGGCGTACATCACCGACTCCGCTTCCGCGTACAAGTTGACCAGGTGTGTTGTATGTTGAGCCCTGCCGGCAGGGGCGTCCCCTTTGGTTGGGAACTGGGAGTTCGTGTCGTAGTAGTAGAGAACCGAATGTGGCTCTCCTACGATGACGCCGTAGAGGGAATCTCCAACACCCAAACGCAGTAGCTGGTTCGCGCTCTGATCAACAAAGCCTGCGTGAACCCATCCATCCAGCACGTTCACGTCGATGGACGCATCAGCAGTGAGCGACGCTGCCAGGAGAACATCGAGATTCACCGTCCTCGATTCACCGTCGATGAAGACGTCTAGATCAAGTTCCTTCTCAAACGACGGGGGGTCTCGGACGATGAGATCCAGATCCGCGTGAATGCCGCCTCCGACATGGACGTCAAGATCGGTGCGCTGCGACCCACCAATCAATACGTCAGCGCTGACGGATAGAGAACTCATCACACAGCCTCGTCATACAGCTTGTGGATGGTTCGTATCATCGTTTGCTGGAACGCGAACTTCTCGTGCTGCTGCGGAAACTGGTACATCTCCCGTTCCAGCATCGGGATGACCGCCCCACGGAAGAGATACCACGAGTTCATCAGCACCTTGTCAGCCTCGTGAAGAGGGTAGCGAATGAAGATGCTTCCAGAGTAAGCGTCCTCCCACGCGACGTGATCTTCCTCGCGCACGAACGCGGCGACGTTGTGGATCTCGGCTCTCTCAATCTGGCAGTGAGAGTTTCGGGGGTTGAACGACGCCTTAATGGAATACACCGTCCCTGTGTTTCCCCCGCTGTCTTGGTAGAGCACAGACAGCGGGTACCAGAAGACCAGGTCGCTGGCGAACGCGAAGTCATTCGCGTTGTTCATCAGGAACATCAACGTCCCGGGGAAGGTCGGGAGCAGGACGTCTTCGATGATGGGCGCGTAACCTGCGGCTTCGACCAGAGGAGCTATGGCCCTCCTCTCGTAACTCCGCAGGTACGAGCCAACGGAAATAGACTCCACAGATTCTTCCTCACTCGTCGTCTGGCTTGTCAGGCAGCTCGGCGAGGGCACTTCGCACGGCCGCCTCGGTCTTGCGCCCCCAGACGCCGTCAGGGACGAGATCGGCCTTCTCTTGGAACTCAACCAGAGCACCCTTGCTCTGCCCGCCCCAGATGCCATCGGCGCTGCCGGCTGGCAAGTACCCGAGGTCGATGAGCGCCACCTGACGGCCGTAGGAGGAATCGAGGTCTCGCGGTTGGTCTGATTCGTCCCAATCCTTGTCCTGGTTCACAGCTTCGATGACGCCAGTGAGCACAGTGCCGGGGCACGTCGGCTTGCCGAAGTCGTAGTGACCGAAGAGCTGATTGTTGGTGAACCCGAAAGCGTCTTTGGCCCAGTCCCAGAGTGCGAGGCCCGAGCGGATCTGCGCGGTCGTAGGCTTGTCGGGACCGACGTAGCCAGGGGCAGAGAAATTGCCGCCAAAGACGCAGCTCATGTAGAGCGCATTCTCATCGCCAGGGGTGTTGCGGTCCCCTTGGGAATACGGCTTGTCATCGAGATCGTTGCAGAGGTACACCCAACCAGGCTTGTCGATGAAGAATGTGTACGAGAGGCCAGGCAGACCGCTTTTGCTGATGTGATTCGGCCGCATGTGGTACTTCGCGTTGCCGGTGACGGAGTCGGTGCTGAGAGTCTGGTGCCAGCACATCCCGCGCAGTGCATCGAGATCGCGCTTGCCCCACGTCTTCTCGTTCCCCAGCTTGGCTTTGATCTCCGCGAGCGTCTCTCGGTAATCCTTGAAGGGGAACAGAATCTCCTTCCCATGAAGGGTCGGCGGTGCTGCGATGGTGTACTCTCTCCAGGCCGTCATTTTCTTGTCCTCTCGTTCAGCTCAGTGAGCATTTTCCATAAAAGCTCGGCGGCAGCTCGCATGACCCACACGCTCGGCTTCTTCAATTCGATTGAAGCGTGGTCTTTACCCGACCACTCGAAGCGCAACACGAGCCGCTTCGTCTTCTTCTCCTCCGGCATCTCCGGGTAGCCGTTGTCGGTGCAGAGAGACCACGCCTCCTCCACCTCTGACTGTGACGGACGCTTTCTCTTCTTCGACATCAACCGGTTCCAGACAACTCGGACACACCAGCTTCCCGCTGAAGTTCGTCGTCAACGGTCCCTTGCTGCACTTCGGGCACACCATCGCTGACTCCTTCTACTGATAGTTGTAAGCCTTCCGTGATGCTCAGGTCGTCGATGGCGATCCACTCACCGAACTGCGAGTCGATGAGAATGAGAGGATGCTGCTTCTTGTAGTTCTC